>ERZ831634.439-NODE-439-length-51732-cov-17.865085_pt1 | contig 51732 bp, 49 predicted proteins | sample MGYA00519953_ERZ831634 | MGnify/ENA primary metagenome ERZ831634 (study PRJEB31850, sample SAMEA3708718) | human gut metagenome | biome: human gut; feature: human-associated habitat; material: faeces | place: China | collected 2014 ... | reverse complement strand
GGGCTGTTTTTGTTGCCCTCGCTCGCGGCGACTTGATTATAATATCACCAATGGGACAGGTTGTCAACATTATTTTTCAAGTTTTTTGGTTTTTTTTTGAAAGTTTTTGCTTTTCCACCAAGAATCCCAGTGTTTATGTGGGTTTGCGGCATTTTTACTTTTTTAAAACGAATGTGTAAAGCGCATTCCCTCGCCAGACGCGGCCACTTGCGACAAACTACAGCTTCGCGCGTGTGTGCATCACCGGCACATAATGCCTTTTATGTAATAGGGAATTCTATTGGAATTTCCTATTACATAAAAAAACAGACAACTACCGGAAATCATCCCGGTAGTTGTCTGCCAAATCATTTTATTCTTGGTGTTTCTTCTATATATTATTGTGCATCCGCTGCATATACATTTTCATTTTCTGCTTCTTTTTCCCTGAAGATATTTCTAAACAGGAAACGTACAAATGGTCCGGCAAAAAACAGCTGCCAGCAAAATGCCATCGGGAAGTTCAATACCGTCGTTTCTAACCACACGGCAATAATCTGTGAACCGGCATTTTTAAATAACAGTGTTGCCACCAGACTCATCAGCGGACACATCCATATTACAGATACTACAGAAATTGCCAGCACCAGATGAAAAGGATTGTCCTGTCCTACACGCACAATTTGGAACGCTTTCTTTTTTGCAAGATTCCCTACAATAAAGAAATCCAATACAAATGCAGCCGGTCCCATAATAACCAGTTCATGAAAAGCTGATAAAAAAACCTCGTTGCTCATTCCACCTATATTTAATGCAATGTTATAACAGATCATGGCATATACCATGACAAACACCATTAATATAGTAAATACTACTTCCTGAAACTTTGTTTTTGGCATAAAAAATCCTCCTTAAAATAATACGTACATCATCAGAATTTCTGTGTTGTTCGTTATCATTCTAAGGAGAATGTGTCGTTTCCAATATAACCAATTATTCTGTTGTAACGTCTGTTATCTTACAATGTCTTTTAAAGATTGTCAACATTTTTATGTCAGAATCCTCGTACGGAATTTCCCGTAAGACTTTTGCCATATAAGTTATAACAGACTTCTACTGTAACCGGATATCCTGAATATATTTAGAATTCACCATAATATATCTGCCACGCGTTCCCATCGGCAGCACGGATTCAATCGGCAGATCAAAATTCTGGGTAGTCAGCATTTTCCCTTTCAGATTCATAACTGCAAAAGTAGATGCATTACTCATCAATACACTTTTTCCGTCAAACTGTATTGTATCATATTGTGTATTAAATGTTGTTTCACAAACTTCTTTTGCGGATGTATCATAAACAACCAGCTTATAAATATCCCCTGAATCAGAATTTTTTAACACAATCCCAATATAACCGTTTCCAAAAAAGACCCGCTCGATTTCACTGTCAATCCGAATCTCTTTGGTCAGCGACGGATACTCTTTAATATGATAAATGCTCAATACATCTTCACCAACCGCAACTGCTGTCGTACTGTTTAAAAATTCAACATCACCGACAATTGTACTGTCATAATGGTTAAATCCACCTACTACACGCTCCGTTTCATTTTGTCCGACTTCCGAAAAGTTATAAAAAACGACATTGGTCTTGATGCTTTCACCGCTGACATACAGATATGAAGCAATCAGTTTTGTTGCATCTTCTGAAATACTGATATCAAGCGGATATCCATCCCCTGCAAGCGTGGTCTTAACAGTGTAAATCTTACTGCCATCCGTATTATAGAGATTGATATAATTTGCCGTGGTATCTTCTAATACTGCCGCAACAATTCCCTGCTTTGCAACTTCTATCTGGGAAATTGACAGCGATGTATCTACAGAACCCACCATCCCCTGCACGCCAAACATATAAATTGTGCTTCCATTCACATCTCCGACGGCTGCCCATTCACCACACACTTTGATGTGCGGATTCTGCATGGAAAATGTCTGGTTCCATTCCGCAATACCTTTCGCATTATAATATGCCGCACCATCATTGCTGTACCGGATATAACCATCTGCAAAAGCTTCATATTTTGCAGATTCTGTATCATCCCTGTTGACAGAATGAAGCACGGTGTACTGTGAATATGTACGTCCGTCCAGCAAAAACAATGCTGCAAGCACAAGAATAAAAACCGCTGCCGCCGTAATCAGACAGCCAACCAGTACATTTCGTCTGTGCCGCTTTATTTTTCCCTTGACATATTGTTCATCCAATGTATCTTTTTCTTCTTCCGGACTTCTAAGCCGGATTACCTTGCCAGAATCTGTCTGTTTTTTTTGTCCATTAAATCTGGACTTTCCTGATATAATATCAGCCATCCGATTATTCCTTTCTATCAAAGGCATTGCACCCTATACTGATATTTATTATACAGTATCAGACAAAATATTCAAGGAAGTTTTATCTCTTGTCCCACATATAATTGATCCGCATCTTCTAAATGATTCAGCGCAATGACCTCACTGAATTTAGAAATGCTGCCATAATATTTTTTGCAGATGCCCATGACCGTATCCCCATCCCGAACCGTATAAGTTTCATACGCAGCGCCAGCCTGTACATCCTGCGCTGCTTCTGTCTGTACCTGCGGTGCTGTATCTGTTTCCTCAGCCTGTCCATTCTGTACCTGTCCACTGCCTGCATGATTAATTTCCGGATTTGCGGCTATACTGCTCTGACCGGAAGGCTGGGTATCCGGCATGACTCCCTCTGTCTGTACCGGTGGCTGCTGCACATCCGTCTGTGCAGACTCTGCCTGCCGGGTCGGATATACATTTCCATCCAGTTTATTTACCGATACAACGCCTCCGGCTGTATCCTCCCCCTCACTGCCATTGTCATTCATGTTGGACATCTGCAATGCAATACTGCTTAATGACTGATCCAGATTTTTCATTTTTTCATAGCTGTTCATCAGGTTAATACCGATTACCAGTACCACGACCACCATAAAGGAACTGATACCGTACATAAAAACGGCATTTTTCTTTTGAAGCTTCTGTTCTTCTTTTTCGTTAATAATGGCACGGATTGATTTCATCACTTTATCTTTTTCCGGCGCCTCCACAGATTTTACACCGCGTTTTTGCAGCATATACTCCTGCATTTCGTAATTTCTCTCATAAAAGCACACATAGCCTTTTTGTTTTTTCAAATCTCCGTTTTCAAACAAATAAAAATTCTCATCTTTTTCTGCCTTATTAATAAGGTACATCGTTTTCATGTTTCCCGCAAAATTATCCAGATGTACACGGCGCAGATACTGCATCCGTTCTGTTGTAACATCCGGAAGCGCAGCAAACCAGCCCACAACCTGCAAATTCGGAAAATATTTCTCAACATCTGCATAAATGCCATTCCACACTTTTTCATCAAAATAGATATCCTGTCTGCCGTCTTCCCCTGAATGTCTTGCCTTAATAACCCCTTTAATAAACAGACATTTTTCTTCACCGGATTTCTGACATTCTCCGAGTAGTACCCCCGATTGTTCTTCCTGCGGTGTTCCATAAGCAATTGAACGAATATATGTAAAAGCATAATCTTCTATATAAATTTTGCGGTCTGAACTGACATCTCCAATCTGCTTAATGTTTTTTGGTCTTCTGATTGCCGTATTTTTTTCATTTTTTTCGTTTTTCTCTTTTGCTTCATCATCTCCATTACAAATTATTTCTATCATAGCGGCTCCTCCTTTTGCCATACAGTATCTATCCTGCATATTATCACTGATAAAACAAAAATCTTATCACATTTTGTCACCCGCTAAAATTTTTTCTGTTTTTCTTTTTTTCGCCGCATAAATTTTTCAAAAATTACATACATTAAAGTTATATTCTCTATGTGAAAGGACGACTTTTATGATTCATTACTTTGACGCTTCCCGCTTAACTGCTGTTGATTCGATATGTTTCCACCTGAATATACTGCTAAAAAAATATGTACTTCCCGGTCAGCCTGTCATTGTAATGTGCATTGGCAGTGACCGTTCTACCGGTGACAGTTTAGGTCCGCTTGTTGGCTATAAGTTGTCTAAATTTACGTTTGAAAATGTACATGTTTACGGCTGTCTGCAGTCACCGATTCATGCAGCTAACCTTTCTGCCGCCATTGATAAAATCCGTAGACAACACTCGCGCCCTTTTATCATCGCCTTAGATGCATCTCTTGGCAAAAAAGAACACATCGGTTTTATCACCATCGGGACAGGTCCTTTAAAACCGGGACTTGGGGTAAAAAAAAAGTTGCCCGAAGTAGGAGATATCCATATTACCGGCATTGTAAACAATTCCGGCGCTACAGATCATGTCCTGCTTCAGACAACCCGTTTATCCATGATTATGACACTGGCAGATACGATTACTGCTGCGCTGGTTCAGACATTTCTTACAAATGCTTCTCCCGATACACTGCAAGTGCCTGCGCAACCGTTGCTGCACCGCCAGATATCATAACCTGTTTTAATTCCGTCAGTTTTTCAACTGTCACATATTCTTTCCCAAGATATGCTTCATAATTCGATGAAATATAGATGCGCTGTTCCTTTATCAGATTTTCCAGCTTTAAGTTCTCGGCTGATTTTTTATCCAGCTCTGCCTTCATTGCATTAATCCGCTCATTCTCCCTGCCTTCGATTTCTGCAATGATATCCGGCTTCACCGTCATTTCAAAATCTTCCAGCGCCTTTTCCTTTTCCTGTTCAATACGCTTCATATCTTCTCGGATTTCGTTCATTTTGTCATCGAACTCATGAAGTCCATACATTTCTTCATTACTGTCCGTTTTGATATTTTTTGCAATCTTCTTCATCTTTTTGTGGTTGCTGCGTATCTGTTCTTTGAGTTTTTTTGCCATGTCAATCGTTTCCGCATGACGTACAAGCGTCTTTTCCACAATCATCTTATTGGTAAAGGACTGGATTAAAATTACTACAACATAGTACAAAATCATTCCCCACAACGGAAACTGTGGTATTACGCTTAACAAAAAAGGAACTGCCGCATATACTAATGCGATACACAACAGGTAAATCAATACATCTGTCATGCGCTTTGTTCTGTAAAGTGCAATATAAATGCGGCTGTTACAAAACATCGGTATGTTTTCCTGTGCAAATGCATCTTTTACCTGATTTTTTAATGCTTCATTTTCCTTATGGATATGTGCTGTTTCCGCGGCAATGCGTTCTTTTACGCCTGCCAGCTTTGCTTTATCCCTCTTGTTTTGGACTTCCTTTAACTTTTCCCTGTCACCTGCGATTGCCTTGTCAAAGCCTGCGCAGACTGCATCCGAACTATCTTTGACTCTGCTGTCAATTTCATCCTGTACAGCCTGCTGTGCTTCTTTTGTGTTCTTTGCAATATCCCCGATGCTTTCAGCCAGTCTGCCCTGCCGCTCGATGGTTTCTTTATGCACATTTAAATCATTTATCATCTGGTCAAGAACATTTACATCACCAGCCAGTATATTCTGCTCTGCCATCATTTTCTCCATTCTTACACGTTACTTTATGGATTAAACGTCTATTACTGATGGTTCCGATAGAAATTAATCAGACATCCATCAAGAATAATCTGTCTTTCATCATCTGTAAGTTCACCAAGACGCAGTGTAAATTCTTTCATTTCTTTATTTACAACATATGCCTTTACTTCCGAAGTCTTTTCCTTTACTGCCTTTGCAATTTCAGGAATAAAGATATAATCTCCATTTGTAAACGGAAGACCGCCTTCATCAATAATAAATGGAAGCATACCCCAGTTAATCAGATTTGAACGGTATCTCTTTGTAGCGTATTCATTTGCGATATTTGCCCATCCGCCGAGAACCTTCTGACAGGATGCTGCCTGTTCTCTTGCTGAACCGTCGCCCGGTTTTACCGCAAAGATAGTGCTTCCGACACCGACATTTTCCTTACATACGTCATAAGTTTCTTTAATCTTGTGCATAATATCACGCAGCTCCGGTAAAGCTTCGCCCATGCACTGTCCGGCTTCTCTTGCTTTTTCTGCCTTCTGTACTTCCTTTGCACGGCCAACATATGCTGGGTCTTTTCTGGATAATGCAAACTCCGCAAGTCCTAACGGGTTAGAACGGAACGAAGAAGTTTCTCCTGAAGGAATCAGTTCATCTGTTGTTGTAACAGGGTCGTGAATTTCTGAAACCACTTTAATAATCAGATTTTCAGGTAATGCAACCATTTCCGGCCAGTCTTTGATGTTTGGTCCAAACTGGATTTCCTGATCCGGATCTGCAACACCCTTGCTGTCAAATACGCGGTTTGCATAAATTGTCTTATCAAAATGGTAGGTCGGACCTGTAAATTCCACATCACAATCCGTTGCTGCTGTAAGATACCCCTTATTGGCTGCTGTTGCCGCAATAGAACGTGCATCCATTAATGCAACGGAAGCAATCTGTCCCTTCTGCAGCTTAGAACCTTCTCTGTTCGGGAAGTTTCTTGTAGAGTGTCTGATTGAGAATGCGTTATTTGCCGGTGTATCACCTGCGCCGAAGCACGGTCCGCAGAATGCTGTCTTTACGATTGCACCTGTTGCCATTAAGTCCGCAAGTCTTCCGTTCCGTGCAAGTTCCATATAAATCGGTGTACTTGCCGGATATACACTTAATGTAAATTCGTCTGCACCGATAGAACGTCCTCTTAAAATATCTGCTGCCGCACAGATGTTTTCAAAACCACCGCCTGCACAGCCCGCGATAATACCCTGATCCACATACAGCTTACCGTCATGAATCTTGTCTGTCAGCTTAAAGTCTACCTGTCCGTCTAAGCTGACAAGAGCCTTCTTTTCACAGTCGTGGAGGATATCTTCAAGATTTGTATTGAGCTCATCAATTGTATATGTATTGCTTGGATGGAACGGCATTGCAATCATCGGCTTAATCTTGCTTAAATCAACCTTTACTACACCATCATAGTACGCAACACTGCCCGGATTGAGTTCCTTATAGCTTTCGCTTCTTCCGTGAATATCATAAAATTCCTGAATCTTTTCATCTGTTCTCCAGATAGAAGAAAGACATGTTGTTTCAGTTGTCATAACATCAATACCGATTCTGAAATCTGCGCTTAAATTAGAAACACCCGGTCCTACAAATTCCATAACCTTATTCTTTACATAGCCGTTTCCGAATACCGCACCGATAATTGCAAGCGCAACGTCCTGAGGTCCTACACCCTTTGCCGGTTCTCCTGTAAGGTAGATTGCCACAACACCCGGCATATTAATATCATAAGTCTTATTCAGCAGCTGCTTAACAAGTTCCGGACCGCCTTCACCCATTGCCATAGTACCTAATGCACCATAACGGGTATGACTGTCAGAGCCTAAAATCATCTTACCGCCTTCTGCCAGCATTTCTCTTGCAAACTGGTGGATAACTGCCTGATGAGGTGGTACATAAATTCCGCCGTACTTCTTTGCACAGGTCAGACCAAACATATGGTCATCTTCATTAATTGTTCCACCAACGGCACAAAGACTGTTATGACAGTTGGTTAAAACATAAGGAATCGGGAACTTTTCCAATCCTGATGCTCTTGCTGTCTGTATAATACCGACAAATGTAATATCATGGGATGTCATTTTATCGAACTTAATCTTTAACTTGTCCATGCTGCCGGAAGTATTATGTGCATTTAAAATACCATAGGCAATTGTATTCTTTGCTGCTTCTTCCTTAGAAGGTGCTGCGTTCCCCAGCTTTGCTGAGAGTTCTGCTGCTGCATTGCTGCCATCTTCAATGATTTCTGTACCATTTAAAAGATAAGCGCCGCCTTTGCTTAATTCAATCATTCTCTACCTCTTTCCTGTCAGTTGACAACTTCATATCTATTATTTTACTATCAAAATCTTTTTTGTGCAAGACCTTACAGACCTGCTGCAATTTTTTCCTTTAATTCGTTGATTTCATCAGCGTCTGCTTTGCCCGGAGTCCAGCCAATGTTTACGGTATCGCCCTTGTATCTTGGAATAATGTGCATATGGAAATGAAATACTGTCTGTCCTGCAATTTCACCATTATTCTGTACAATATTTAAACCTTCACAGCCCAGTGTTTCTTTCATTGCCTTTGCGACTTTTACCGCTACCTGAAATACATGTGCTGCTGTTGCATCGTCCATTGAGTAAATGTCATCAAAATGATTCTTCGGCAGAATCAGTACATGACCTTTTGATGCTGGATTCAAATCAAAAATCACTTTTACTACATCATCTTCATATAATGCATTGGTTGGAATATCCCCATTGCTTAACTTACAAAATATGCAATCGTCTTTTTTCATCGTCCTTACCTCCATAAAATTTGTAACTTTTTGTCGAAATCCTTTTGTTTACAGGATTCTTCAACAAGTATATACTTTACTATGATAACGTAAACCAGTATTTATCGCAATGTATTTTTACACCAAACACCGATAAACCTGAAATTATTTCCCAAAAGCACCTGCAAAACAAGGAGAAAAGTAATAATATGAACAAAGAAGATTCTTTTTACATGGACACATTAGAAAAAACACAGCCTGAAACCTTTGATTTTATCAATCATCTCTCAGAACAGTGCCACAGTGAACTTTCCTTTGCTTCTCACGAAATCAATAACCAGCTCTCGTTTATCAGGAGTTCCTATCAGCTGATTTCCAAAAAACACCCGGAAATCAAAGACTTTCCGTTCTGGGCAGAACTGGGCGATGCTGTAAACCACATCATTTCTTATATGGAACGCACCGGTCTGTACCGTTATAGTTTTAAATATGTTCCTGCAAAATTAAATCTTACGGAATTTCTTTATTCACTACCTGATGTCTTTGATGAACAATTCCCAAACCGCGCAAATGCCTTTCAGTTTGATACGGATACACGCAATATCTTTATCTGTGCCGATTCCAAACGACTGTTGTCCGCATTTTTGGAACTGCTTTCCAATGCCGCCGAAGCAGACAATTCCTACGGCAGTATACAGATTCATTCCCATGTCAATGCCTGTGGTCATACGGTGACAGTATCTGTCACCGGAAAGGGCAGTCTTTCTGAAATTAATCCAAGTGAAATGCAGACCAATCCGCTGATTGATGCTGATGCACCGCTGACCGCACAGCTTAGCACTCCATTTTTCAGCACAAAAGAAAATCACGCCGGTCTTGGTCTGTCCATTGTAGCCCAGGTCTGCCACACACATCACGCAGGATTTGAACTTTACAGCCGGAACGGCTTTACAACTGCCGGCATCACTTTTCCGATTCTTGCAATGGATGATATGCGTAATACCATTTAAACACAAGTTTGGGTCTAGGCGGTAAAAGTAAATAATTCATCTAACATACGAAGTGTTTTTAAATTACCTCTTGCTGTCATCTCACCTGTCATAAAGGCTTTGTGGAATGAACTTCTTCCGTCAATCAATTTATCAAAAGTATCTTTATCCATTCTGCAGATTACATCTGCTGCCGGATTTTCACCAAATGATACATTGACCCGTCCGCCTGACGCATCAATCAGAATATTCTTGTTCTTATCTGTAATTGTCAGCATATACGAACTGTTAACACGGCACTGCGGATTAACATGCTGCATAAAAGAATCAATATAATAATGATCCCCGCCGTTTTTCTCATCGGTCAGCAGTTCTTTGTATATGCTTGCAAGTGATTCAATATCTTTTTTCTGTGTCTGTACAAATTCATCGTCTGATGCATACTTTGACAGCTGTTCACTTTCCTGTGGTGTAAAATTAATCGTATCTTTAATAACATTATTTTTAATTGCCTGGCTGCTTGTCGGCAGTCCTTTTCTTTTCTGTGAAACCGTTCTGTAGATTGTTTCCGCATAATTTTCGATAATCCCCACATAATCTGAATTAAATTCAAATTCCGTCGTATCATCTACATAGGCATTCAGCGCCGGTGCTACCCGTCCGCCGATAATTTCCCACGAATTTGCAAGAGCAAGCGAAACCTCACGTTCGCCATATGTCTTTGCCATAACAACCGGGAACATGTAGACCTTTCCAATCTGGTCCTTATCCCCATACAGCCAGCAGGAATCCAGAAAACTCTGCATAAAGCCCCCCATTCCAAGCCATTCAACTGTTGTTGCCAGTACGATTGCATCTGCTTCCGTGACTGTCTGTGACAATGTCGTAATTGTATTTTTCATCTCGTAGAGATTGTATCTTGTAACATTTACATTGAGTTCTTCTAATACTTCCTGGATTTTACCCATTACAAAAATTGTAGGGTCATCTACCATACCCCTGCCGCCATAATAAATATTAACTTTCATCAAATTCTCCATTCCTGAGCGAACCTGTCACAATGCATCCATGAAAAAACTCCGCCCGTTTTTCATCTGCCATCAGGGCTATCTGCTTTCGCCCAAAAACAATATAGCCAACATCAAGTTACTGCTTTTAAATGCAGCACAACTATGGAGAATATAGCATAAATACTAGCTTTTTTCAACCTTGTACAGGAGGTTTGCAAAACCTACCATATCTCCGTCAGATAAAAGTTGCCGTTCCTTTGGCAAAAGCCGTCTGCCGTTTAAAAATGTGCCGTTTGTAGAGTTCATATCTTCCAGATAAAAAGCACCGTCTTCTCTGTAAATACACGCATGAAGCCTGCTGATTAATTCACTGTGAATCACTATACTGCAATATGCCGCCATATTTCCGATTGCACACGGAAATGTATCCGGCAAAAGGCGTTCTTCATAATAGCTTTCCAGTTCCTGTCCGTTTTGAAGCACCAGTGTAAGATTCAGTTCTTTCTTTTTCTGCAGATAATCGGAAAGCAGTATCGTATTGCTTCCCGCTGCTTCTTTTGGAGGTTCATACGGTTTCTGCCCTTTTTCATTATTTTTCGGCTCTTCTTCCTCCTCAGGAACAAATGAATATTTCTTTTCCTGTGTAAGCTGCATAAGTTCTCCCATTTCTTTTAATTTTTTTCTTTTTTTCTGCAGGAAAACACCTCCCGCACAACCTGCCAGAATTAAAAAGATACAAAAATATACGCTCATATCGATAACTGCCATTTCTGGAAACAACAGCACTGCTGCCGCATAAACCGTCAGTACTGCACAGATACCTATACCCACTTCTATTCCCCATATCTTGTGAACCGGCTGCTTTTCTTCTTCTGTCACTACACGCTCCGGTGCAACCTCTTCAATTACTACCGGTTCATCCTGCTGTATATGCGGAAATTCAATTGTCTTTTCTTTTTCCGGTGAATGACTGCTTTCTTTTATAAGCTGCTCCAGACAGTGTATTTTATAATTACCGTCTATAATTTTCTGATAGATTTCATAAACTCTCATCTGATTCTTACAATCTGTTCCATGCTGATAATGCTCCAGGATAAATTCAAACAATCCTTTTAACATCGTCTGGAATTCCCTGTTGGCATCCGGGCAGTATACATACCTTATCTCTTTATCCGATACATTCAGATACATATACTCCGGCAGAATCAAAACACAGCTGATATCCAAAAGATACATATCCACCGCTTTTGTAAGCGTATCAATACTTTTACAAATACACACAACATCTTCCCATGTCATCTTTCCAAACTCATATAGCTTTGAAAGCGGCTTTTTGAACGTGACATCATAATAATAATAAGTCTGGTTATTCATACTTCTCATACTGATATCTAACAGCCCCGGAATATCGTTATTCAACAGCATTTTAATCTGATACCCCGTTTTTTGATTTTCCATCGCCTGTATTGTAAGATAACTTGTATTATTTTCATATTCATATCCGATTTTATCCATATTCATTTCCCCGCCTATGAATCCCCCAGCATCTTTTTTACTGCCCGCAGTCTGCGGATATCATCCGGTGGATAACTTCTTTTCAGCTTTTCCTTTCTACAAATATTTTTTCCCAGTCCCGGCACAAATGTCAGCTGAAACCGCGCACTGCACTCCGCCTCAATTTCTTCTCCCGTTACATGAAAGGATATATTGACATTTTCAAGCATGACTGCTTTTTCTAAAATATAGGACTGCATCTGTCCGCAAAGCTGCTGCTTTCCTGTCTGTTCTTCCCCTGCTTCTTTTAAAATATTTTTCTCTAAAATAACCGTTCCCTGAATGAGTGCATTTTTTATGATTATATTGTCATGCAGATACAGCCCCGCTCCCATTAGAAAGACAATTATCATTGTAAATAGCGGAATTAAAAATACATTTTCAAGTGTAAAAGATGCCCTCACCCTTGCACCCGGCCTTTTAAACTGCTTCTTTAGCGCTACGCTGTTTCGCATTACAATCCCCTCCAGACTACTGCCAGAAAGACAAACGGAATGACCGGCATTGACGTTTTTTTGTCCACTCTGCCAGCCATCATCAGAATCAGCCCGCAAAGCCCCATCAGCAGTAAAGCCGCAAGAAATATGCCCAGTATACGGACAATTCCGCCCACAAGCCCCAAAAACAATATAATAATACCGTCCGCTGCTCCCAGCTGTTTTGTCCATACACAAATAAGCAGTACCATAACACCAAACAACACACCCAGAAATGTATCTGCTTCTATCGACTGTCTTAAAATGCCGGTCCGGACTGCCTGTATGGTACACACCAGTCCAAACAGCACCAGCTTCCACACCGTTACTGCCTTATATTTTAAATCCTCTGCTGCCAGCAGTCCGAGCACTGCCATAATTACACCTGTCATTTACCACTTCTCCCTCCTTCATCCTGTATTTCTTTCCGATTTTCCCTTTATCCGGAATTATATCCCGCACACTTTGAGCAGGCGCCTTTATCCTGCACTTCTGACAGTGGTACGGAAAAAATGCTTCTTTTTAAGACACTGCAGTTTTTATCATAATGGTACTTTTCTCCATAATCTGTAATATAAATACCGCTGCCGCTTCTTTTTCCACACCGTTCACACAGATAATACTTTGCCCCGGAACTGTTACGCGCTGTATCCAGCTGTTCCTGTGTAATCTGCCGTATGGACGGATTCAGGTATGTACACTGACGGCTCTTGTGATAAACGGTTCCCTGCGCCGTAATATACACCCGCTCTTTACTGCTGTCTGTATCCGCAAAATCTTCTCCTGATGTCTGCCCCAGCCACGCTGCACTTGAACACTGCTGGGTAATGTCTACCGTTCCAATGCCAAACACATCAAACGGATTATTTAACTGATATGACACTTTTATGCTGATTTCATTATTCAATTCTTCCGAGAATCCTGCACAAACCCGTATGCCGGACTGTCCCCGGCTGATTCTGTTCTGACTTATATACTCTCCGGGCAGACTGCTTAATAAATACTGCTTTGCAAGCGCCGAAGTCACTGCTTTTTTAGCTGCTGCACCGGAAAAACGCTCTGTCCTTTCTACTGCATAAGCGTATGCTGCAAGCTGTCTTGTACTATTATACATTGCCTTATACATTGTGCTTTTAATTCCTATAATCTGAATAACATAAGCAACTGCCAGCACCGCATAGATATAGAGTGGAATAACAAGTGACGCTTCCACTGTTGCAGAAGCCGGTAAAAACACCCTTTTACTCCGTTTTGGCGCAAATACAGTCAGGACTATCCGTTTATCCTTTTCTTTTTTATTTTTCTTAAATTGATGTACGGTAATAAAAGGGCATGTCTACCACCTCCTGCCTGTGTGTTTTATCCGGATTTTAAATTCCCATATTTTAACCGTAATGATAACTGCACGTTTTTTCATAGCTGTGCGGTATTGTTCCGATTTTAAAAGCCGCCCTGCTTTGTGCACCGTAAATATAGTTTTTCAGGCGAAAGTCCGTATTTCCCAGTTCTATCATTCTGATTTCCATGGCTGACATTGTCCGGTAATATTTTTTTTGTTCATTTTGCAGTAAAACCAGCATTTTTAAATATTCTTCATATGACAGCCCTTTCTCATCGCTGTATTCCTGGTTCAAATCCATAGACAGCAGTTCCTGTAAGGACAGCTTCCAGTTTTGTCTTGTCTTCACCGGTTCAATGCTGCCGCCCCGGTACAGCTGTTTTAATTCCACAATACTCTCCCCATATGCCCATACGCCTAAAATGACATACTGTGCCGCTTTTACTGCCGCCATATTCCCTGTAAATCCGACCAGAGAAGCAGCAACTGCATAAGCTTCTGCCTTTTTTTCTGAATCGGTAAGCAGATATGCCATATTCACGCCTTCACGCATCAGGGACAGTTCTGTCATTCCCTGCTGTAAGTTTTCCTCATCAGAGGTTTTTCCGTATAAAATATACTCAAGCATATAATCAAGCTGCTTCTGCGTTTGTGTTTCAAGTGTTTTATCTTCTTTGAGATAGTCTGTATACGATGCAAATTCCATAAACAGATATTCGTTGTATAAAACCTTATTGGAGATACTTTCTGATTTTTTCTGCGCCCCGCGCTGATATAATGTATCTGCAAGATTTTCATAAGCGATTTCTTTATCCGAAACCTGCTGACCCGTTATCCGTTCCACCATTGTGCTCTTTAACTGCTTGAATACATTCCGCACACTTTTTAATCCTTCTGTATTCTGCGGCACATTGATTGCTGAATACTGTGAAACCAGTTCTTCTCCATTCAAATCCGGCAGACATTCTTCCAGATTGTAAAGCACCTCCTCTGCCTGCATACTGTTTTCCTGTGTAAGTTCTTTTGGCAGGCCATGCATCTGCTCTCTGACTGTCTCTATCCCCTCTTTGTCTGCATAGAGTGCATTTTTAACTGCTTCTATATCACACTGCCCGTTCCTGTCATCATTCCTGATAAAAGAATCTATGTCCTGCATCAGCCCATTATATAAATCATCACTGAACTGTTCTTTTTTTTGCTCTGCCTTACTTTTACAAAATTCTGCCTGCTTTTGTACCTTTTCCCGCTGGTTTTCATACACTTCTGTCTGTTCCAGTGCCGCCTGTATTTTTTCCTGTATTTCTTCCAGTTCGTTATTTAATGCGGTCCGATTTCTTTTATAAAAATCCTGTACATCCTGTGGTTCTTCCTCGTCTGATACTTCCTCATATAGATCGATATCCTCTTTTACATCCGACACATACTGCAGTGCGTTATCCACAGAAATTTGTCCGGTCCGTTCTATTATCCCCAGCACCGCTTCCTCTTGTTCACAAAAAACTTCCTCACATTTTCCGATTTCCTGTGTTATTTCATTAAGGGCTTCCGACTGCTTCTTCTGCTTTTCCAGCTCCTGCTGCTGTAAAATTTTTTCCTGCGGTATATTGTATACACCATACTTCATGTAAGACAGAATTTCCTGATTGATACATTCCCCGCCGTCATCCGTCATATAAGTAAATGAATCCAGACTGCCCGCAGTCACACGTGTCCGGCTGCCCGGCTGTACATTTTCCTGTCCGGCTGCGGTCTGTGTATTTTTCTTTAAATACTGTAAAAATACACTTTGTAACTGTTCACTTTCCTGCAGGGCAAAGATATCAAATTCTTCCAGTAATTCACTGGAATACCCTGCAAATACAGCTTCCATGGAAAGCACTGATGCCATTTCCACTCTTACCCGGCCGGCAGACACTGCCGCCGACCGGATACAGGTGCAAATAAGTGTTATGACAAGAAAAACTGAAAGTGCCGCATAAACTGTAATCTGTGCTTTTACTTTTTTGTTCATCCGGTCTGCACTCCTATTTAAATTACCTTTGCCTGCGATGATATCTTTTTTAAGATCGTGTTTACAACGCTTGTAATCTCTTTCTTAAAAATCGCCACAAGGCTCACCAGTACTACGATAATAAGTATGATTTCTACTACTCCCATACCATCTTCCTCTTTTAAAAATGTTTTAAATCCCCGTTTCATAACTGCTCCTTTCCGCCGTTTAGCCTATGTTTATTTTAAAATGTCTGAAAAGACACTATTGCCGGAAACATCAGCATCGCCATTACTGTCATCAGCATAAGAATCATTGGAAACAGGAGTTTTGTCCCTGCTTCTTCACCTTTTTTCTTTGCCAGATTTTTGTGCTGCTCAAATGCCGACTGCGACTCCTGCTCTAAAAGCTTTAAAATATCTGTCGTTCCTTTTTTTACATTCTGGGACAAAAGCGATGCCAGTTTTAAGTATTCTTTTGTATCACACCTCCTTGCAAACCGCTCATATGCGCTTCGTTCCGGGACTCCCGTATTCATCTCTGCACAAGTTCTTACCATTTCTTCATAAACATACCGTTTTCCGCCGCATGGTTTTTTCTGATAATCACCGGCAATTTTTTCCCATGCCCTGCGAATCGTCATTCCCGCTCCTGCAAGCAGTACCAGCTTTGAAATCACTTCGGCATAGTCATACGTAAGCTGCTCCTTTCTTCTCTTTTCAGCCTGCATCTTCTGTTCTTTTTTACGAAAGCTTAATAACAGCGGTACAAGCAGCAGTCCGCATAATCCTAAAATGCCGGATTTCTGTACCGGACTGCTCTGATAAGTTACCTTCATGCCATGTATGGTATCCGGCAGTGTCAGTACCTCCTCTTGTGAGTTCTTTTCAAGCTGTGTCAGTACATTTACAATTCCTGTCTGCTTTTGTTCTGCCGTATCATACTGTGCTTCCCATACAACTGCCTCTATCGGATATTCACACCGGTACTCTCCGTATTTTAATATCAGAACTAACCGGACTGTTTCTTTTTGTCCCGGCTCAAATTCTGTATTGTACACGGTTCCATCTGTATCAATAACCGCAGTATCCTCTGAATACCACTCTGCCGTTACCGGATAGTCCTGTGATTCTGTCACAAGTTTTAAATTCTGCCGCACACAGGAAAGACTTTCATTGCCGGAAACCATTTCCTGTAAAATCTGTTCATACACTGTATCAAAAATACCTTCTATCTGCTGTGCATCATACTGTCTGGGTGATACCTCCAGTTCCACCAAAAAAGGCTTTTCCTCTCCTTCTGCAAGCACCTCCAATTCGATATTGTCTGCACTGTCTGTATAATCCGGCCGTACAATTGTCTGTGTCTGCGACTGCTCTTTTCCGCCTGTCTTTAAAACCGCAATACAGAGTATCCCCGCCAGCACTGCCGCATACAGCATATAACCTGACTTTCCGGATTTTACTTCTGTCTTAAACTTATACTTCAATTTCGACAATTTTTCCTGCAATATAATCCGCTCCTATATATACCATAAGAGAAATACTCATCATCAGCACACCTGCCGGATTTCCGTATAGTGGGCAGATAAAATCCCACGCTGTCAGTTTCATATACCCCAGCAGAAAAAACGGAACGGCACTCATGACCTTCTGTTCCATCTTCTTTCCGCTGATGATGGTCTGTATTTCATGATAGGTTTCATTTTTTTCACGAATGGTTTCTGCCGTATGACGGATAATTGCAATTAAATCACCGCCATACCGTTTGGCATACCGGAATACTGCCGCAAAATACTCAATGTCTGCGACTCCGCTTTTTTTAGCGAATTCCTCTAAAACATCTTCGATATTTTCATTTCTCTCCAGACGATTGATAATTCTTTGGAATTCCGTAACGATTTCACTGTTTTCCCCATATAAAAGACGCATTTCCACAATTGCTTCTTTCCACGCATTTTCTATGGAGTACCCTGAATTTAAAGAAAAAGCCACTGACTGCATTCCGTCCTTAAACTGCATTTTCAGCCGCTCCCTGCGCTGTTTATGCAGTTCTTCCGATTTGATTTTTAAACGGAAATGCAAATACGGACACAGCACTGCTGCTGCCAGTAAATTGTGATAAAAGATATCGGCTGTTATCAATAACAAACCAATGCCAGACAGGGTAATCTTTAAAAAATCCCTTAAAGAAATGTCATAACGTCTGTAAATCCATGCGGCTGCGGTACTTTTCTTAATATCCGGTAATTCCTGCCGCAGCCATTTTGGCATTGTTTTCCAGCGTTTCCGCCCTTCGTACCAATTTTCCTTCCACTTTTCCATCTTCTCCTTTCCCCTGCTCCTCAAATTCATAAATTGTCCGGAGCGGAATCTCTCCATTCTGTAAATTTAAAACTTCTGCAATCTGCAATACTTTTCTTGATTTATCGCGCATTCTTCCCAGATGTACAATCAAATCAATTGCTGATGCAATCTGCTGTTTAACGGCTGCCGACGGCATATCCATTCCCATAAGCACCATTGTTTCCAGTCTGGAAATCATATCTTTTGCACTGTTGCTGTGTCCCGTGGAAAGACTTCCGTCATGACCCGTATTCATTGCCTGAAGCATATCAATTGCCTCTGCCCCGCGGATTTCACCAACAATAATCCTGTCCGGACGCATACGCAGGCTTGCCTTTAACAAATCCCGGATAGTCACTTCGTTTTTCCCCTCTACATTGGCATTTCTTGCTTCCAGCCGCACAAGATTTGCTGCATTTTTAATCTGTAATTCTGCTGAATCTTCTATGGTAATAATGCGTTCATCTTTGGGAATAAAATTAGACAGTGCGTTTAAAAAGGTTGTTTTTCCACACCCTGTACCTCCGCTGATAAAGATATTGTAACCTGCACGCACCGCTTTTTCCAAAAACTGTGCCGCCTCTTTGGTTATTGCTCCCATACCGGTCAGGCGTTCTATGGTCAGCGGTGTGTCGTAAAATTTACGAATTGTAATGACCGGCCCGTTTAGCGCAACCGGCGGCAGTACAATACTCACTCTTGAACCGTCCTCCAGATGGGTGTCCAGTATCGGAACAGATTCGTTTACCAGTCTGTTTGACACTGCCGCAATCCGCTGTGCCACATCACTTAACCGCGCCTTATTTTCAAAATGCTTACTGCACCGTTCCAGTCTGCCGCACCTTTCCAGAAAAATATCCTGCGTTCCGTTGACCATAATCTCTGTAATGGAATCGTCTTCCAAAAGTTCCTGTAATACATCCAGTCCACGGATTGCGGCAAATATTTCTCGATGGATACTTTCCCGCTCCTCAAGCGCAAGCTGTATATCCTGTTTCTGTCTGATCTTCTCATCAATTATCTGTCCGAGCCGTTCATCGGAAATTTCTTCTCCGCAGTCTAACTGTTCATAAATTTCACTTCTGATTCCATCTGTTGTTTTACGGATTTTTTGCTGCCTGTCCTGTAAATAATGTCCTAACAAATCCATTCATTTCTTCTCCCTCCCTGCTTCCAATGTACGCCGCATTAAATTGCAGATTATTCTGCGGCAGTTCCACTTTTTCAATCCGGTTCCACAAATGCTCCATTCCTGCCATCAGCAGATACTTTTCAAATGCCTGCACCTTTCTGACCGAAATATAATCCTGCCGGACCGGCATATAGACCCTGCTGCACGCAAAAATCATTTTCCACTGTGATGCGACCGCAGACGAAATTTCCAGAACAACCTTCTGATAGCCGCACTCCTTTGCAATTTTCAAGAAAAATTCCGTCAGTTCCTGTGTCTGCATACTGCTGATATCCTGCGCAAATTCCACCGGCGCAATATAATCAAAACCCGGCAGACTCACAATCATCTGTTTCATCTGTTCTGTCACTTTTGCACCCGCGTTTCTGTAGTAATATATCATATCTGATAAGTTTTCCCTGTCCTGTGCGGCAAGCACTTCTTCAAGCCCTGAAAATGCTTCCAGATTACAATACAGTGTTCTGCCGCTTTCTGCCATTACCTGTGTCAGACTCAGTGCAAATGCACTCCGCAAAGGTTCATAGACCGGAGAATATACGCCTATCAGTTCAACATCTTCCTGCTTTTGTTCTTTTCCGCCCAAAAACTGGATAATTTCCCTTAAAATTGAATCTGCCGGCTGGTATTTGTATATTTCCCGCACTTCTGCGGTATTTACGGATTTATTTTCCCCTGCTGTCTTTTGTTCTTCTGTCAGCACCAGCATTTTTTTTGCTTGTTTTTCACATGGCTTTTCTGCGCCGTATTCACAGCACGTTTCACTGACAACCATCATATCTGCCGTATGATGCTCCAGATAAATCTCCATTTCATCTGCACGGGTAAATAACTGAACGCCAAACGGCAGATTTTTGTGTCTGCTGATGGCACACATCAGCCGCTTTCCATACTGCTCATCCGTATCAAAAATAATACAATTTTCCTGCACACCTACCTTCTCCTTTCCGCTATTTCTCTGCTTCCTTATCTTTTTACTCCGTTGTCTTCTCTCACCCCGCCTTTTACTCCTCTGTTTTTCCCTGCTGTCTTGTGCCCCTCTTACTTTTTGTGACTGTGTTATTAAAACATAAGCCACCCCGTTACCAGTTCCGCCACAAAAACTGCTGCTCCAAAATGCATAACATGCAGACGGACTGATGTACAATTCATCACATTCATTTCACGTTTTTTAAGCTTTCCACTTAAAATCCCTGCAAGCCCCATGCCGGATGCGATTAAAAATGCAAGCACCGTAATCTTCCAGACCGGTCTGCCCCATACAAATCCTGTCACGGCAAGGAGTTTTACATCCCCTGCTCCGATACCTCCAATCAGATAAACCATATACAATACACCCAATACACTAAATCCCGCTGTCAGTTGTTCTGCACACACACCTCCCATCATCCACTCATACGCCATACATCCTGCTGCCCCGAGTAACCCCACTAAAATCTGCCGGTTGCCGATTTTAAAATTCCGCAGATCCTGAACCATGGCGCAAAACGCCAGTAACAATGCCATACCTGCACGGATTTCCGGTAAATACGAAACCATCCAGTTCCTCCTTAAAAATTTTTCCTTTTTTTGTATATTCAGACAGCTGTCTGTCTATACTGAAAATATAATATAGTCGTCGATTATATTTGCAAATCATTCTATTAACGAACTATAAAGTGAGGGATTCTTAGTGAAATTATTAAAAAAGAATAATAAGCCTGTCACGCAGGAAAACCAGTACCTCTTGCAGGAAATCGCCCTGACAAAGAGAGCTTTAAGCGCCGCTTATTCAAACTTTGACAACGCTACCGACCCGGATCTGATTGACTGCTATATCTATCAGGTCAACTCCGAACAGAAGCGTTATAAATATCTTCTGCAAAAAGCAAAAGAATATGAAAAATCATCTGCAAAGACTGTTCATATCGCAGATGTATGATGTATTGTATGGGTATAATACACCATTTGAATCTATTTGTCAATACTTATTCTTATATTTTTAGAGTATATTATAATCATAGGAATTTTGTACACTAATCCATATTTCTGAATGACTTTGTGACACAGGAGATTTCTCATCTGCCATCAGAGAGATTTGTTTTCGCTCAGAAACAAATCCCTGCATGAAAAAAGGACAGATACACCGTATCTGTCCTGATTTATCCTATTACCGTTCCGTTGTTTCTTCTTTTTCCAAAAGCTCCAGCGCTTCTTTTTCATCGGTTTCCTTCCGGGAAATCTTTTTTCTTGGCTTTCCGTAAAAATAAAGGCTGCAAAGTCCCGCAAGCAGGCCGCCCACAAGCGGTGCCACAAGAAATACCCAGACCTGTGAAAGAGCCTTTACATCACCAAAAACTGCCTTTACAAAGGCTGTACCAAAGCTTTTTGCCGGATTGATTCCTGCGCCTGTAAGTACCAGTCCAAACAGTTCTGCCATGCAAAATGCCATACCGGCTACCAGCCCTGCCACATTTTTGTACGCTGTTTTCGCCGTCACACTAAGAAATGCCAGCACAAAGACAAATGTCAAGAGTAGCTCCGTAACAAATGCACCCCAGACATTAATTTTTAAGAAAGCCGATGTATCTGCATAACCATTTGTGCCAAGTCCGACCAAATCATATCCATAGGACTGATACTGGGATATGACCTGTGTGTCAAATGACTTTGACAATCCATACAGGGCAAATGCCGCTGCAAGTGCGCCAAACACCTGTGATACCACATAACCCATAAAATCCACGACACTGAGCCTTCCGGCAATCAGCATGCCCGCCGACACTGCCGGATTACAATGTGCTCCCGATACCGTGCCAAAAACGTATAACAGCACCGCCACCGTAAAACCTGCTGTCAGCGCAATGCCGACAACACCGAGATACCCCGCATATCCACCCGTGAATGAGACTGCCCCGCATACCATAAATGTCAGGATAAATGTGCCGAGAAATTCTGCCAGATATTTTTTCATTTTCCTGTAATCCTCCATTTTTTATTTTTAACTCATCAGTCGTGCCAGGAAAACACTTGCTGCAATTCCCGCTGCTGTCGATACAAGTGCTCCCGCAAGCGTCCACCGCGTCTTTCGCACCTTTGCCGCCAGAAAATAGACCGACATTGTATAAAATATCGTTTCTGTACAGCTCATCATAATGGATGTAATCAGTCCTATGTAAGAATCCGTTCCATATTCCCGGAACAAATCCAGTGATAACCCCGTTGCCGCCGAAGAACTGAACATTCTGACGATAATCAGAGGAATCATCTGTGAGGGAATCCCAAACGGGTCTGTCAGTATTCCGATCTTTGCGGAAATCCACGCAAGGAAACCGGATGCCCGCAGAATTCCGACTGCCATCATCAGTCCAATCAGTGTCGGAAGAATGGACACCACCGTTTTCATGCCGTCTTTTGCACCTTCAACAAATACATCATAGACATCCGTCTGATGTATGATTCCGTCCACAACCACATAAAAAATAATGAGTGGAATAATAAATGCGGATACTGCAACGATAAATCCCATGAAACCACCGTCATTTTGTACATTATTATAAATATATGACGTCAGTACAAATGTTATGCCGATTTTCCTGCCATCATCTTACAAAATACAATCGCAGCCAGTGTACTGACTGTGGTCGCAAGAATTGCCGGTGCTACAATTGCCGTCGGATTCACACTGCCGTACTGGCTGCGGTATGCAATAATATTGACCGGAATCAGCTGAATCGAAGAAATATTAATTACAAGAAAAGTACACATATCTGCGCTGGCACGGCTGTTTCCCCCGTTTAACTCTGAAAGTGCTTTCATTGCACGCAGCCCCGCCGGTGTTGCCGCCCAGCCAAGCCCTAAAAAATTGGCGATGACATTGGTGGTAATATGCTGCATCGCATCATGGTCTTTTGGTACACCCGGAAACAGCCACTGCATCAATGGCAGAATCGCTTTGGTACATTTATCAATCAGTCCTGAGCGATTGGCAATTTCCATAAGCCCCGTCCAAAGAGACATCACACCAAGCATGGTAATGCACAACGTAACCGCTTCTTTTGCCGAATCGAGCGCTCCGTCCGATACAGCTGTCATATTGCCGGTAAAAGCGCCGTATACAATTCCGATTACAATCATTGCCGCCCACAAATAATTTAACATGCTGCTCCATTTCCACATGAAATCATGAAATATACTAAATTCATCTTCAATATATGCGTAAATTTTCTGCCGCATGTCTGTTATCCGTTTATCTTTTGGCGTGTTCTTCTTTAAATTTTAAAATCATTTCTCTTGTCAGGCTGATGCCGTCATCTTCGAGTTCAAGGTCATCTGCATGGGCCCATTTCCCGACAGACAGCTCATCTTCCTGCAAGCTGATTGTATCGTCACCGTCCAGTTCGCAAAAAAATCCCGCAAGCAGCGAACCGCTTAACGCCCACGGCTGGCTCTTGTAATACCGGATATTTTTTACGTGAAGCCCTACTTCTTCCATGACTTCCCGCTCTACGGTCTGTTCCAGCGTTTCTCCGATTTCCGTAAATCCGGCAACCAGCGCATAATTTTTATATGTTCTTCCCGCATATTTGGTGAGCAATATTCTGTCCCCGTCTGTCACGCCGATAATCACCGCCGGACAAATTTTCGGGAACACCATATTGTTGCAGCACATGCATCGCACCATGCGTTCCTTTTTATCGTGTACCATCGGTTTTCCGCATCTGCCGCAGAAACGGTTGTCACGGTACCAGCCATATAAATGATATGCCGTAATCGCTGCAAATGCCCTGTATTTCGGTACGGCACTGCGGAAGATATTGACACCTAAAAAATCATAGCCGTCTAATTCGCTTTGATATTCCTCATGCACTTTCGCATCGGAAAGCTCTCCCTGAAAGCTGCCCTCCAGCACTTCTCCTTTGCGCATTGCCAGAAAATACTGGATTTCATCAACAGACAATACATAAATAAACGTGTATTTTGCCGCATCTGTCTGTGTGCAGAATTCTTCGTAATCGGGATAATAAATTTTTTCATCCTGCCATTTTGCAAGCACACTGGAACCCTCAAATAAAAGAATAATATCGCTTTTCTGCGGTGTCAGCCACCTGAACTGATTGTCCAGATGGCGTGGTAAAATATCCTGAATCATCGGTATTGTCCTCTCTTTATTTAGAAGTAAACCAGTTCGTCTGCCGGTGCTTCTGCCGGCTCTACCTTCTGCACATAAAGAACCGGACCTTTTTTCTTATATGCCATCTGGAACTCATATGCAATCTGTGCCGTTACCGTAATCCACTGTCTATTTTCAAGAGAAGATATTTTATCGTAAAAACTGATATAACCGATAAAGGAAGTATCCTCTGCACAACAGGTCATGACCTTTCTGCCCGGTACAAAATTTTTGTCTTTAAAATATTTATTTTTTAAAACCTGCCCCTTAAAGCGTACGGTTTTACCCTTATACACTTCAGGGCGCTCGGAAACGTCCATGTACCAGATGCCGTAATCGCAGTCATCGACCTCAATCACATTTGCATTGACATCATACGGAAGCTGCTCTGCAATGGACATCATATCGCCGTTTTTGTCTTCAAAGACTATCTGTACGTATGAATTTAACGCTTTCATGCTTCTTCTGTAGCTGCCAAGATCCATGCCGCTGCTGCAGCGGTTAAAAATAACCATATCTACATTTTTAACCATTTCAGCCATGATGGATTTCATATTTGCCCACTGTACACCGAAGGTTTCTGCGTTCACCAGTGTAATGGACTGGTAAATCTGCCAGCCAAACGGCTTTGCAGTTCCCATTAAAAGTGCCGGGTCCCACATGCCGTTGTACTCGACAATAACAATCCATGGGTCATACTGCTTATCCAGTTCTTTTAACTTTTCTTCGGTTAAATCTTCTTTTTCAAGTACAACCATGCTCACACCGTTATCTTTGAGCATTTTTTCATCGTACTCCTCCTCGCCTTCTTCGCATACAATAAGCAGCTTATTTTTTGCTTCCGCAAACTGTCCCATCTCGATTGTTTCCGTTATAAACCGGGTTTTTCCGCTGTCTAACTGTCCGTTAATAAAAAATATCGGAATCTGGTATTCTTCTTCTGCCATATGTCCTTCCTTTCAACTCCTGTCCCTGTGAATTGCCGCAGAGCTTAGGCGATTTCAAATAATGTTTTTAACGCATCTTCTTTTAATTCGGCACCGATGACACAGATTCTTCCTGTAAAATCTGCCTTGCCGTCACGGATTTCGTATTCTCCCGGTACTAAATCAAAATACATCCATGTGCCGTCCGTGCAAGGAAGCATACCTTTTGAACGCAGAATCTTACCGTATTCTTCTGTATTGGCAAGCTTCTTTAAGATGTCTTCAAGTGTTTCTTTGTCGTATTTATTCGGTGTTTCTGTACCCCAGCTTGAGAATACGTCATCTGCATGATGATGTCCTTCATGGTGATGGTCATGTCCGCAGCCACATTCGCCATCATGGTCGTGATGATGATGTTCCTCGTGGTCATGGTCGTGTCCGCAGCCACATTCCTCGTCATGTCCGTGATGGTGATGTTCGTGTTCGTCCTCATCGTGATGATGACCACAGCAGCACTCCTCGCCGTCATGATGGTGATGATGCTCGTGTTCATGTTCTTCATGCGCTTTTTCAGCTGCTTCTGCAAGCATTTCCAGTTCGAGGTTCGTTACGTTTTCCATAGCACCTAAAATCTGTGTACCCTCTAAGTCATCCCAAGGTGTCGTAATAATATGTGCATTGGCATTGACTGTACGAATCAGTTCAATAGCCTTCTTTAACTTGTCTTCGCTGACATTCTGTGTACGGCTTAAAATGATTGTGCCTGCATGTTCAATCTGGTTGTTGAAGAATTCACCGAAGTTCTTCATGTATACTTTTACTTTAGAAGCATCTGCTACCGTTGAAGCACTGTTTAAGCGGATTTCATTTTCGATATGAAGATCCTTTACTGCCTTAATGACATCGGAGAGCTTGCCGACACCTGACGGTTCGATGATGATTCTGTCCGGATGGTACTTGTCAACAACTTCCTTTAAAGACGTACCGAAGTCGCCTACCAGTGAACAGCAGATACAGCCGGAATTCATTTCCCTGATTTCCACGCCGGAATCCTTTAAAAATCCGCCATCAATGCCGATTTCGCCAAATTCGTTTTCTATCAGAACGACCTGCTCGTCCTTTAATGCTTCTTTTAATAATTTACTGATTAAAGTGGTTTTTCCTGCACCTAAAAATCCTGAAATAATATCTACTTTTGTCATGATTATCTTCCTTTCTGCCTTTACGGCAAGTTCTAATCTTTTCCTTATCTTTTATTATACCAATGCTGTCAACTCCCCCTCTTCTTCCAGTCCCCTGGTTCTGTCTAAATCCGTTACCCCTTTATGTGCGCTTTTCAAAGAAAAATGTAGTACATCTTCCAGACTGCTGATAGAACGGATTAAATATAAAATTCTCATTAAATATAATCCGAAATATACGGAATCTTGTGAAACAATACATCATCTAAATGTTCTGCAGCTTCCTCCGTGCCTTCTATCCGCTCCATTTCATACAGACGTTCTGCGGTCTTGTATCCTAAAAGCAGGGTTGTGAGTGTCGCAATGCTCATTTTTAAGGTATAATCTGCGGGTTCTTTTGTAATTTTACAGTGTCCGTCCTCAAACAGCACCGTCACCGTTTTATTATTCCATGAAAGCAGTTCATCATGCAGTTCAAACGCAATCCGCACCGGTTTTTCGTCCGGGTCACACGGATAATTTTCAAAGAACTGCTCCACATCGACGATTCTACCCATGCAGTACGGACGAATCATTTCGCGGATATCGCCGTCATCCATTTCAAAGGCTATCGGCTCGCTAAAATAGGTGTTTCCGCGGACTTCATCAATCATGGATTCATGCGCACGGATATACTCCCACAAGCCTTGCTGTGCCTCACGGTTTAAATAAATCATTTCTTTTATGTGCATAATGTCGGACTTGATCAGATAAACCATGTAACCGCACGGCTTGTCCGCTTCATTGTAATAGACTGCCACGTTGGTGTCGTCCTCGTCCCAGCGCCAGTATTCTTCCCATGCCAGCGCATTGCGGAACAGACAGCCGTGTGTGACGGAAGCAAAGGTCGAATGAAGATTCATAAAATCCGCATTTTCCCAGTCCACGCGGCGCACATAGCCCGGTGCGGTCGCTTTCGCCGGTATCTGGCGGTCCTTGACCGTATAAGAAATTTTATTGGATACAATTTCCCAGCCCAGCTTATGATAAAGTGGAATGGAATACGGATACAACAGTGCAAACGACTGGCCCTTATGCCGCATATTGGTCAGGCTCTTTACCATGAGTTTTTTCATAATGCCGTGTCCCGAATACTCCGGATAGGTGCAGACACTTGTTACAAATCCGATCTGAAAAACCGTGTCGTAAATATTCATTTTGAGCGGATAAACCGCAAACTGCGAAATGAGTGTCTTTCCGTCAAAGCACCCCAATACGTCCGCACGGTCTAACACCGGGAACTTGGACTGTTTAATCTCATCGTCCCGCCAGCCGGTTTCTGCCAGTTCCTGCTCCGTCACCTGAAAAGCATACCTAAGCAGTGCATTATACTGATTGACATCATCCGTTTCCGTTTTTAACGTTCGTATTTCGTATTTTGTTTTCCTTGCCATTTTATCCATACCCTTTTCTTCATTTTCATAGTAAAAGCCTATGATGCAAAACACCACAGGCTGTTATCATACCCTATATTACATTTTAAATCTATATCCGACACCCCAGATGGTTTCAATATACTGCGGCTTTGACGTATCATACTCAATCTTTTCACGAATCTTTTTGATATGCACGGTAACGGTTGCAATATCACCGATAGAATCCATATCCCAGATTTCCTTAAACAGTTCGTCCTTTGTAAATACGTGGTTTGGGTGCTCTGCAAGGAATGTCAGCAGATCAAATTCCTTCGTCGTAAAAACTTTTTCCTCGCCGTTGACAAAAACACGCCTTGCCGTCTTGTCAATCTTAATGCCGCGGATTTCAATCACATCATTTTCCTGCTTTGCACTGCTGACCAAGCGCTCATATCTTGCCAGATGTGCTTTTACTCTTGCCACCAGTTCGCTCGGACTGAACGGCTTTGTCATATAATCATCTGCGCCGACACCCAGTCCGCGGATTTTATCAATGTCTTCTTTCTTTGCCGATACCATGATAATCGGTGTGTTTTTGACTTCACGGACCTGACGGCAGATTTCATAACCGTCCGTTCCCGGCAGCATGACATCTAAAATCATAATATCAAAATCTTCATTTAAAGCGGTTGCCAGTCCCTGTGTACCGTCTGACTTAATGACAACTTCAAAATCACTTAATTCCAGATAATCTTTTTCAATTTCTGCAATGGCTTCTTCATCTTCTACTATTAATACTCTGCTCATACCCCAATTTCCTTTCTGTTTTACATTTCTGTGTTACATTTTATCTGAGTCCCTTTGCACTCTTTTTTCCACTTTTATCTTCTATACAATAATGGGAATTATCTTTATATTTTAACAGATTGATATGCATGGCTGTTCCTTCGCCCTCCACACTTTCTGCCCAGATTTTTCCCTTGTGGTCTTCAATAATTTTTTTAACAATGGCAAGTCCGATACCGCTTCCGCCCTGCCTGCTGTTTCTTGATGAATCCGTTCTGTAAAAACGTTCAAAAATACGTGGCAGTTCTCTTGCCCCAATGCCTTTTCCGTTGTCCGCTAACAAAATGTGAACGTAATCGCCCTCATCATAAACGGCAATTGTAATTTTTTCTTTCCGGCTTTCGTCGCGGTATTTTACGGAGTTGCTGACAATATTGTTGATGACACGCTTTAACTGCTCTGCATCTGCAACAATAAACACATCATCCCCCGCATAACAACGGTAATCCAGATCAATGCCCTGCGCTTCTAAGTCAATCTTAATCTCCTCACAGCAGTCATCAAAATATCCCTTAATCGGAATCTTTGCAAAAGAATACGGCACACGGTTGGTATCCAGTTTGGAATAAATCGTCAGCTCATCAATCAGCTTGTCCATATCATTGACCTTATTGGCAATTGTACGCAGATACTTTTCCTGCTTCTGCGGTGTATCCGCGATACCGTCCTGAATCCCTTCCACATAACCTTTAATCGCCGTCAGCGGTGTCTTTAAATCATGTGAAATATTGCGGATCAGCTCTTTTTCTTCCATATCGGAACGAATCTTGTCTTCGGACGACTGCTTTAAAATGACACGCATTTCCTCAAAATCACGGCACACATCACCGATTTCATTTTTCGGGACATTCGGCATTTCAAAATCAAAATTACCCGCCTGTATATTATGTGTCGCCAGCTTCAGCTTATTAAGCGGTGTCACAACGGAACGGTATATCCACAGATTCAGTATCAGGCTTGTAATCACCAGTATCAGAAAAACTGCCGCAAACAGTTCGATTGCAAACATTTTCAGCTGCGGTACAATCTGATTTAATGATGTCAGAATGGATACACTGTATTCATTGCCCTGACTGTCGGAAAAATTAATCTGCTTTACCAGTGTCTGGTAGTCGCCGCCCTTATAAAGTGCCACATCACAAATGTTCTCATCTTCATCATATGCCGGAAGCAGCTCATCAATATTTTTTCCTTTAAGCACCTCTGACTGATATGTATAGAAACCGTTCTTACGGACAACCAGCTCTGAGAGCTTCTCTGACAGTCTGTAATCAATATGCTCCAGATAGCTTTCATCGTTAAACTTTTCCGGATTTTCCTCTGCAATTTCACGGATATCGTCATAAATATTTTCCGTAATCTTTCCCATCAGTTCCATCGGCGAGTAAAAATCAATCAGAAATGTCTGACTGTCTATCTCATAGGTCTGATACATATTCTGTGCATGGATTTTATACATGCCGCAGATAACCAGTCCGCACAGAACCATCGGAAGAATACTCATAATGCAAAAAGTTAATATTAATTTATTTTTCAGTTTCATTGTCATCTTCATTTCTGCGCACGCCCTACGTCTATTTTAGCTATATTCTGCAGCCTATATGATTCCGGTCCGCATAATGAATTTGTGTTCTGTGCGCACGGACACAAAATGCGTGTGTGAAATAGATAAATACCAAATTTATCATATCACAAATTGTCTTATTTTTATCAAAACAAACAATAAATTTTATTAAATATTAGTAATAAAAGTAAAAAAGCTGGTACACACCCACGTTTCCGCATCAGTGTATACCAGTTTTCATCAGCCGATTTTTAATTTAAATTTCTGTACATCTCTTTCTGAATCGACACGTTCAATTAAAGCACCAAGACTTCTTAACTTTCCTTCAAAATCTTCGTACCCTCTCTGAATATATTCAATGTCCTCAATTTCGGAAATGCCTTCCGCTGCAAGTGCTGCAAGTACAAGTGCCGCACCCGCACGTAAATCCGGTGCTGCAAGCTGTGCGCCTGTAAATCCGGATACACCTTCGATATAAGCGGTGTTACCCTCTACCTTAATCTTGCTGCCCATGCGGTTTAATTCGTCTACATATTTAAAACGGTTTTCAAAAATGCTTTCCGTTACCATGCTTGAACCGTTGGCAAGTGCAAGAACAACTGCCATCTGTGGCTGCATATCCGTTGGAAATCCCGGATACGGGAGTGTCTTTACATTGGTAGATTTTAATTTTTCACTGCCAATAACACGTACGCTGTCATCACCTTCAATGACCTGACATCCGATTTCAAGCAGCTTTGCAGATAAAGATTCCAGATGTTTTGGAATGACATCTCTTACCGTAATATCACCTTTGGTTGCTGCTGCCGCAAACATAAATGTTCCCGCTTCAATCTGATCCGGAATAATCGAATACGTCGTACCGTGCAGACGGGAAACGCCTTTAATACGGATAACGTCTGTTCCGGCACCTTTGATATTCGCGCCCATTGCATTTAAGAAGTTCGCTACATCTACGATATGCGGCTCTTTTGCTGCATTTTCAAGAATCGTATCGCCTTCTGCCATGCAGGAAGCTAACATCAGGTTAATTGTTGCGCCGACTGTCACGACATCAAAATAAATGTGGCTGCCCACAAGCTTTTCTGCCTTTGTATGAATCTTTCCGTAGGAAATATCCACTTCCGCACCCAGAGCCTTAAAGCCCTTGATATGCTGGTCAATCGGACGGCTTCCGATATTACATCCGCCCGGAAGAGCCACCTGGGATTCCTTGTACTTTCCAAGCAGTGCGCCCAGTAAATAATATGACGCCCTGATTTTCTTAATATATTCGTAATCTACATTAATATCACTGATAGAACCACCGTTAATCTGAACGGAATTATTGTATACATAAGTAACCTTTGCACCAATCCCCTCAATTGCCTGTAAAAGTACACGAATATCCCGTACATTCGGCACGTTTTCTATCGTTACCGTTTCATCTGTCATAATCGCAGCAGCGAGAATGCCGAGTGCTGCATTCTTTGCTCCACCTATGGAAACTTCTCCTTGAAGGCGTACTCCACCCTTAATCACATACTGTTCCATTGTTATGCACCTCTATCTTATCTATATCAACTTCATTATTATTTTCAACATATTCTGTTAAATTATAACATAAACATCACATTTGTAAAGAGTACAGCCAAAAAAACCTTGCGAAAATAGCTTTGTTTTGCAAAGGCGCATTTACAGTATATGCTTTATCTGATACATAAGAACTATCTTTTACTGAATAAAGCGCAGTGGATTTACGGTGCTGCCGTTTATCCACAGCTCAAAATACAGACACGGTTCATCGCAGTTTCCGGTACTGCCGCTGTTGGCAATCAGCTGTCCTGCTGTCACATTCTGCCCTTTTACCACACCAATTGCATCAAGGTGTCCATATCTTGTTACGGAGCCGTCTTTATGTGTAATGTCAATACAATATCCGTAATCTGCATACCATCCGGTACGTGTCACCGTACCCTCTGCCGCCGCATAAACAGATGTCCGCTCTTTTGCAAGCCAGATGACACCGTTATTTACATTTCCGCCAAACTGTCCGGAAACCGGTAATCCATACGCACTGTCTGACTTCGTACCCACTGAAATCACCTGTGGCTGCGATTCTGTCTGGACTTTTTCATCTATAATCTTCGTATCTGTCCGTCTTCCATTAATATAGGAAACCTCTGCCGTAACCTTTCTGGTTCCTGTGCTTCCTTCTTCCTCTATCGTATTCTTACCCTTCTGTGCTTCCTCATCCTGTATATACTGCGGTGTTGCACGATACGTCTCATCATATGTTTCACGCTTTGTCATCACAACAGACAGCAGGGTTTCCGGTACGGAAAGTGTTATCATCTCACCCTCTGCAAGCACCGAATCCGTATCCAGCTGCGTATTCCATTCGTAAATCTGTTCTTTATCAATTCTGTAATCGGAAGCGACGGATTCAACGGTTTCTCCCGCCTTTACTTCATATAACACACGGTTTTCTGATGATTTTGTCACTGCTTCGTAAGCCGTGTCCACATTGACAATCCCGGTCTTTGCAAGAAGAACTTCGCTGACAGTTACATTCTGCGCAAAATCAATGGATGTAATCCCGTCATGCACGACCGTTCCGTCTTCCTGTGTCGTGGATGCCTGTCCGCTTAGTACCGCAGATACGATGTCTTTGCTGGCATCCGTCTGGGTCTTTTCAAAGCTGACGGTATAATCTCCGCTGCTGCCTGCAGCCTTTAACTGCACCGTATACTCTTTTTGGGTGTCATACTGCTGTTCCACACGGGAAAGCAGCGTATACACATCATCCAGACTTGCAAGTGTAACCGTTGCATCGTCCATTCTGACCATATAGGCAATCTGTGAATTCACATCTGTTATACTGGAAAATAATGCACTATAGATACTGTCTGAGAGTTCTTCCTCACTCATGCGTTCCGCCGTAAGATGGCTCTCTTTAATTACCGTATACTCCGGCTCCATATATACAACATCAGGATAAATGCGGGAAAGCCGTCCTCTTGCATCTGCAAGCGCTTTTGCCGCATCTGCGCGGGAATTGGCAGCCCCGACTTCTGTTCCGTTTACTTCTATACGGTAATACGCTACCTGATTATTTAAAAGATTCTTTTCTACAAACGGTATTGCAAATAAGCATACCATACTGGCAACAAACATTGCTGTCAGCAGCATCAGTCTCATTCTTTTCCCATATTTGGTAAAATGTGACATGACTCTCTCCATTTCTGCCGTGTGACGGCATTTCTATCATAATCTATAACATAATCCATAAACTGTGTAGTTTACTGTTTTGTAACACTTTTGTAATATTTGTCATGTTACCATATCCGGAGCAATTTGTAAAGAGCGGGCATCTTTGATGTCCGCCCTTTTAAGCCTGTAGTGTTATTCTTCTTTTTTACGCGAATCAAAGTAGACAAACGCATCTATTTTTTCAAGAATATCCGCGAAAATTTCCCGCGGCGCAGCTTCAATGTATTTCGTCAGGATTTCATTTTCCTGCTTTTTATAACGGCCGTAGAAAATATCGTACAGGTTGTGACCGCGCACGTAAATCCGGATATTTTCAATGTTATCCACAATGTCCTGACGGGACTGTATCTTTATCCCCGTTTTTTTTAACATAGCTTTCACACTTGTTAATTTATAGAGATATTCCTGATATTTACTCCACAAAATGTCGTAAAACGCATCGACACTTTTTACAACACCAATCTGCGCCATGACTTCCGGAAACAGAAAATAATTCTCAAACGAATAATATTTTAAAATCAGCACATTTTTCTCCGTAACCCGCGGAAGATTGCCTTTATCTTCATGTGACCGGTCGCCGTAATATTTGCAGAGCTGCTGTCCTAACTGTATCCTGTTTTTGCCGTCGCTGTCCCGGATCATCATAAAACTGTCCTTTAAATAAACGGAATTAATGTATTTTAAATTGGCATACGTCTTGATATTCGTACAGCTATTGGTGGAGATAATTGCAATGCGCTTGAGCTGTCCGGACTCGTCATAGACCTCGGAATAATATTTTTTAAGCAGCAACGGCAGGCGGCTCTTATCCTGCTTACCCTCAACAATAAAGACAAAGCTCACATTCATCAAGTCATTTGCCGTGTAACCCAGATCATTTAAAATGGCATCCAAGTCGGTATCTTCACGTACACACGTATTGTACCTGCTGTCGGAATACACCTGACGGATCTGTCCCGATGTAAAGTTAAACAGCATTTCCGGCTCGTGCGTGGAAAATATAACCTGATTCTTTTTGGACAGCCGGTAAAGGATTTCACTCGCAACCTTTTTTAACTGCGGGTGCAGATAAATTTCCGGTGTATCTACCATAATAATATACGGTGCTGTGTTTTTTGTATCCACATAGGTCTGAAGCAGGGATAAAATGTAAATGCTTTTTAAGCCTTCACCGAGCGCATCCAGTCCGCCCTCTTTTTTGCTGCCGCGCATACGCACAACGGTATCAATTTTAAACAGTTCGTCCGCATCAAATTTAATCTCATAATGAATTTCATGGGACTGCCCGCCGTTGCGGCTGAAATAGTAGTTTAAACGCTCTGACAACCGGTTTAAATTACACGTAAATAATTTGTACTGCAACAGGCGGCTCGTTTCCATCAGTGTCAGCTGTTCCGGCGTTTTTTTCTGGATTACGCCGATACATTCAAAGCACTGGTGGCATTTGCGTTTTTCATCAAAAATGCACCGGTCGTCCCGCAGTGCCTGCAGTCCGGTATCCTGCTGTAATAAAATCAAATCCTGACTGATATCTTCTTTGTCACGGTACTGGTCCACGAAATAGATTTTCGGAAAAATACTTTTGATATAACGGTTGTTTTTAAAATAACCGTCTTTATAGCGTACGATGCCGTTTCTGCCATAAATGTATTCAAATTCAAGCGTGCCGCCATCCTCCGTTTCCTGATAGGACGGCAGCTTTTTACAAAAATTTTCTTTCCACAGTGAGAACTGCTTGAAATTACCGACAATGCCGTTCTGATGCAGATACTCTAAATCTTCATCTGTAATCAGAAGCTGTATGCCGATGGTAATATTGCCGTCCCGGTGGTGAAAATCCGCTTCGGATATGGCATAATCGCCGGATACCGCGCGGATTGCATCAAGCATGACAGATTTTCCGGCATTGTTTCTTCCGACTAAAATAAGTACGTCTTCAATATCGCGGATTACCAGTTCCTCTACGGATTTAAAATTTTTAATGGACAACTGTGTGATTTTCAACGAAAATGCCCCCTTTTTGTCTTACTTTTTTCCTTTTTCTTTTCGGGTATGTTTACCGCTTCTGCCTTTCGCTTTTACACCTTTTTTTGTGCTGCTTTTAGACTTGTGTTTCGGGTTGTTTCCGGCAATGCTTTGGGGTTTGTTTTTTGCTACGGAATATCCGAATGTGCCAAGCTTTTTACCCAGTGTAAAATATTCACCGTGGGAATATGTCACTAAATCTGCCGCATTTAAGTCAAATCTGCCTTTTTCATCCATGTAATCATCATCAACCCGCACCGCCACGACTTCTGCCAGAAACATATCGTGTGTGCCCAGTTCAAGCACCTGTGTCACACGGCACTCTATATTGACCGGACTTTCCGCAATGCCCGGTGCTTTTACCTTTTCTGACGGCTGCGGTGTCAGGTGCATTTCCTGAAACTTATCAACATCCCTGCCGGAACGCACACCACAGTAATCGGTTGCACGGCATAACTGCTTTGTCGTCAGATTTACAACAAATTCTTTTGTTTCCTTTATAATGTCATAGGAATATCGGTTTTTCCTTACGGAAATTGAAAGCATTGCCGGATCTGAACAGATTGTTCCTGCCCATGCCACGGTAATAATATTCGGTTTTCCGCCCTCGCGCTGGCAGCTCACCATCACTGCCGGTACGGGATATAACATATTTCCCGGTTTCCACGTCTGTTTTGCCATTTTTAAATGTCCTTTCTGATTTTTGTATTCGGTTTCTGTGTTATATTTGCATTCTTTTATGGATACACTATCTTATGATGTCATCATCAAACCTTTGTATATGCCGTATTCCGGCGGATTGGAGTTTTATGAATACTGTCACCCAGAAACTTACGCGCTTAAAAATATTTACCGCAGTTTCTTTTATCCTTACTGCGGCGCTTGGCACTGCCTGTCACTTTGCCTTTGATTTTTTCGGTCAGAGCCGTCTGATTGCCCCTTTTGTTCCTGTCAATGAGTCTACATGGGAACATTTAAAGCTATTGTTTTTTCCGTTTCTTTTACTGCTTGTAATCGGCTGTTTTGCCGGTATTGCAGGCGGCAATGCACCTATTTCCAACCGCAGTCTGAAAAAAATGTTTTTATCCTGCTACTGGGACGGCGCGGCATTTGGCGAACTCTGCGGCATGGCAGCCGTTGTCGTCTTATTTTACGGCATCAACGGCATTTTAGGCTTTAATCTGGACTGGGTAAACATCGCTATTTATTTTATTGCTGTTTTATACGCCCACTATACCTTTTACCGGTATGCGTGTCTTCCATATTATAATACATTTTCCTACCACAAACCGCATCGTCCGGTTCCGCTGATTCTGCCTGTTTTTGTACTGGTATTTGTGACATTTTTATTCATGCTTTTTACCTTTTATCCACCGCACATCGGTCTTTTTGCCGACCCGCAAAATGGCAGCTACGGTCTGTCCGCCAGTCTTTTTACCAGATACTCATATCCTTCCAGAATGACGGCACTGTGGTCAGAAGCCAGCAGGGTCGTGTGTTCCATCGTATAGGTTTTATTTTCAAGTACCGCACCCGGACTCCACTCTACACGGACCTGGGATTCCGTGCGGACCGCCAGTTCCTTATTTTCAAGGCATAACCGATGCGTCGCGCAGACTGTACCGTCTGCGTTGTTTTTTCTTGAAATTTCGGTATCTTTTATTGTAAACCAGCCTGCATTTTTAGCATCATCGCCAGCTTTTTCATGCAGAAGTCCCTCCGGCACCAGCGCAATATAGGCAGTTGTAATAATCCGTGTACGCGGGTCCCTGTCATATGCCCCATATGTTTTTAACTGTTCAAAGTTTAAATGCTCAATTCCTGTTTCTTCCTGTAATTCTCTTGCTGCCGCCGTTTCGAGATTTTCCCTGTACTCCACAAATCCGCCCGGCAGCGCCCACCATCCGATGCTTGGGTGGTTTCCCCGCTGAATCAGCAGTACTTTGGTCACTTTCTTTTCGGATTCATTGTAGGCAAATACCGCCATATCTACGGTATTGCACGGATTCTGGTATTTACGCGGGTCATATTTTTCCAAAAATGTGACTAAATCTTCTCCGGCTGCGTTTTTTTCTCCCGTTCCCATAAATGCTTTTACAGCTTTTTCTTTATCTAAATACATATTTCTCTCCATTCCGCTCTTTTATGCTTTTTCGCCGTGCATGTGCGGGAAAGCAAAGCTTCCCCGCACTGTCGGGCATTCGCCCTATCGCTTAAAATCTTCAAGAAGTGCCCTGTGCAAGCACGGCACTTCTTTCCGCTTTTAACCGGCACGGCTCATTGCTTACGCACATTTTACCACAAATGGGGGTTGTATTAAATCCCTGTGGTTACAATTGTTTTTATTTTCTGTCTTTTTTGAGTTTTTATTAAATTTTTATTTTTTTTAGTTCTATTTTATGCTACTTGTACATCTTATTTATTTATGCTACAATGCAATTATAAGAATTCGTGGAACATCATAGAAAAGATTACATATTTTCCGCCTTTCCAAGGGGGTTTTATGCCTTTTAAAGTTGTGTCGTCCCACGATGATATTACCGCAAATGCGGAGGAATGGAGGATTTTATGATTGGAAATGTAATCGTTGGTCAGTCTGGTGGTCCAACATCAGTAATTAACTCAAGTCTGGTAGGTGTATACAAAACTGCACGTGACAGAGGGGCAAAAAAAGTATACGGTATGCTTCACGGCATCAAGGGGCTGCTGGACGGACAGTATGTTGACCTTTCTGAAAAGATTAAGACTGATATTGACATCGATTTGTTAAAGAGAACCCCATCTTCTTATCTGGGTTCCTGTCGTTACAAACTGCCGGAGGTAAATGAAGATAAAGCTGTATATGAAAAAATCTTTAAGACACTTGAAGATTTGGAAGTAAAATACTTCTTCTACATCGGTGGTAACGATTCCATGGATACCATTAAGAAGCTTTCCGATTATGCAAATCTTGTAAACAGTGACATTAAATTTATGGGTGTTCCAAAAACTATCGATAATGACCTCGCTGTTACTGACCACACACCGGGTTACGGTAGTGCTGCCAAGTATATTGCGGCAACGATGAAAGAAATTATCCGTGACGGTCTTGTTTATGATTATCCGACAATCACAATTGTTGAAATCATGGGACGTAATGCCGGATGGCTGACTGCTGCTGCTGCTCTTGCAAAGGGTGAAGACTGTGAAGGCGTAGATATGATTTACCTTCCTGAAAAGGTATTTGATATTGACAAGTTCATGGCAAGAGTAAAATCTTTAAGCGAACAGGGTCGTTCTATGGTTATTGCGATTTCAGAAGGTATTAAGGTTGCTGACGGCAGATACGTATTTGAACTTTCTGACCACGTAGAATTTGTCGATGCATTCGGACACAAGCAGTTAGCAGGTTCTGCAAAGTTCCTTGCAAACAAGATTGGTTCTGAACTCGGCATCAAGACAAGAGCAATTGAACTTTCTACCATGCAGCGTTGTGCCGCACACATGACTTCCCGTACGGATATCACAGAGGCCTTCAACGTAGGTGGTGCAGCTGTAAAGGCAGCTTTTGAGGGTGCTACAGGACAGGTTGTTGTCTTAAAGAGAATTTCTGATGACCCATATATGTGCATTACAGAAACACATGATGTTCATGATATTGCCAATGTGGAAAAGAAGATTCCGTTAGAATGGATTACAGATGACGACTATGTTACAGATGATCTGATTCACTATATCAGACCACTCATTCAGGCTGAACTTTCACCAATTATGGTTGACGGTCTTCCAAGACATTTAAATGTCAATTTCTAAAACTGAATAACATTTTAGGTGAAATCCCCGGAAACCCGTGTCGCGGCTGACCGGGGATTTTTATTTTTAAATTTTTCCAATATAATAATTTTTTGTTCTTCCCCTTGTCATTCTCCCGATTATCCATTACAATCACTGTATCTTAAAAATATGAACATACACGGACAGCCGCTTCTTTTAACGGACTGCCGGCTGTTTTTTGAAGAATGGAGATTTAAAAATGAAATTTGTAATACAGCGTGTCAATCACGCAAGTGTCACCGTTGACGGTCAAACGGTCGGTTCTATCGGTAAAGGACTGCTGATTTTATTCGGCGCCGGAAAAGGAGATACTGAAGAAATGCTGCCAAAGTTTGTGGATAAAATCACAAAGCTGCGGATTTTCTCTGATGAAAATGACAAAATCAATCTTTCCCTTTTGGACGTAGGTGGCGAACTGCTTGTCGTAAGCCAGTTTACACTTTACGCAGACTGCCGCAAGGGAAATCGTCCAAGCTTTTTTGATGCCCTTGAACCAGACCGTGCCGATGCTTTATACGAGAAATTTGTTGCATTGTGCCGCGAAAAAGTCACCAAAGTAGAAACCGGAAGCTTCGGTGCACATATGCGTGTTGACCTTGAAAATGACGGTCCGTTTACCGTTGTCTTAGACAGCCGTGATTTTTTCAAAGAATCCTCAAATGAAAGGCGGGAAAATTAAGATGTTTCGATTATGGTGTAAATTATTTGATGACAGCAATCATCTGCTCAAGGATATGGTGGTGGAAAATGATGATGCGGCCACAAACCGTACCCGAAAAATTTTTGACGGTATCCACAGTGCCTGCTATGCCTTTGATTTAAGCGAGCCTATCTGGCTGGATTCCAATGTTGCGGAGTTTAAACGTCATTCCAAAGTCCGTTTCTATCAGGATAATTTTATTGACAGCATTGACTTTTCTTATATGGAAATTCAGGTGATTGAAGAAGACTAATACAAAAGACTATTCTTGCAATAATTTTTTTTAATAAATACAGTTCCAATACACATTTATTTTTGTAAATGTGTATTGGAACTTTTTAGACTTTAACCGTCATGTGTTCCGGGGTGTTTTGGGTACGCCGGAGGGATACAATCGCTAAATCTGGGAATTGTACTGTCAAAATATTTGATGTAAAAATGTGTGAAAGGCTGTCCACTCCCATTCAGGGCAGACAGCCTTTTATTATTATCCAACGACATTCCGGGCTTTGCCTTCCGTAAATGCCTTAATATTTTCATAGACCTCATCCATCAGTCTTGTACGGGCTTCTACGGTTGCCCAGGCAATGTGCGGCGTTACAATGAGTTTTGTACTGTCTTTTATGGAATTGAGCGGATTGTCTGCTTCAACCGGCTCTTTTGTCAGCACATCCAGTCCTGCTGCCGCAATCTGATTATTATTCAAAGCCTCTACCAGATCCGCATCATTTACAATCGGGCCACGTCCGACATTGATTAAAATGGCGCTGTTTTTCATCTTCTCAAATGCTGCCTTATTCATCAGATTTTCCGTATTCTGATTCAGCGGTGCATGAATGGATAAAATGTCCGACTGCGCTAAAATTTCATCAAATTCAACACGCTCATACGGCACATCATAAGTATGTCCGCTTGCTGAATAATAAATCACCTTGCAGCCAAAGCTTTCTGCGATTTTTGCCACACCCCTGCCGATAGCACCGAGTCCGATAATGCCCCATGTCCTGCCTGCAAGTTCATGGAATTTTGCATCAAAATGCGTAAAACACGGACTGTTAATATATGCACCGGATTTTACATAGTTATCATAATAGCTCAACTTTTCAAGCAGATAGAAACACAGCGCAAAGGTATGCTGAATGACAGACTGTGTGGAATATCCCGCAACATTGGCAACTGTTATGCCATGTGCCTTTGCATAGGCAAGGTCAATGTTGTTATAGCCTGTGGCGGTTTCTGCAATCATTTTTACCGCCGGTGCACCGGATAATACCGCTTCGTCAATCACAACTTTATTGGTAATAATGACTTCCGGATTGTGTTCTGTAATCCGCTGTTTTGCTTCTTCCCTGCTGCTTTGCGGATATGTAATCACTTCGCCGAGTTCCTTTAACTTATCCAGCGAAATATCATCCCCTAAAGTAATTGAATCCAGTATCAGTATCTTCATTGTCAAAACTCCTTTCGTCTGTTTGTACAGTTCTTTTATTAATCAAATTATAACATTTGACGTTGTTTTTTCAAGAAAAATGTCCTTTTGCCGCACAGATTTTATCATATCTTCTGTTCATTTTCATAAACTCACTGGCTGCTTTCCCTTTTAATTTTGCAGCCATCACTTTTCCCGCTTCACTGCGCACGGCGCCACTGTTTTCCAGATAATCCACCAGTTCCACAACTGTATCCTTTAAATAGCCGTCCACATCTGCCATACAGTCCATAAAATGCAGGGACACACAGCACATCGCCGCGACCGCCGCACAGATATAGACTTCATCTGTATTTCCCTTAAAAAGAACCGCCGAAAATATTCCCAGTAAAGCAATCCCATATTTGACCATTCCCGCAATCCGCTGCCATGCTTTCATGCGCAGTCCACAAATTTTCTCATTTTCGATAATCTTTTCCACAAAAACTTCGGTGTTATTCACCGCAATCTCCAGCTTACAGCAGTCATCATACTTGTCGACTGCCTTGCGGATCACCGGCACTTTTCTTGTTCCGCTGCGGATATCCTGTATCATCTCATAGCAATTTTTAAATAAAAACAGCCAGATAGCCATCCCCGCCATAAACACCACTGCCATCAACACTACTATTATTTTCATACTTCCCCCATTTCTGAACAACTTGTTGCAAACAAGCTTTCATTTAAGGCTTGTTTACACTCCTTTCCCATAAGCCATACTGCCTTTCAATTACGTAACATAATAATATCGCAGAAATGCTAAATTGAAAAGCATTTCTGCGATAAATCGTTCGTCAAATATCGGGGATATTCGTCTTATTTTAAGCTTTTGCGACTAGGCAATGCGGGAAACAAGTTCCTTTAATAAAAGAACAGAGTTGTGGATTGCCTGTTTTTCAAATGTCGGATAATCCATAGTCGCGCTGTCATCGGCTTTATCGGAAATTGCACGTAAGATGACAAACGGCACACCATTTAAATATGCAGCCTGTGCAATCGCTGCGCCCTCCATTTCCGTGCAGTAACCGTCAAAATTGGCACTGATTCTTTCCTTTACCGCCTTGTCTGAAATAAACTGATCGCCGCTGACAACTCTGCCCACATGCACGCCAATCTGCGGCACAACCTTTGCACAGCTTTCCTTTGCCAGCTCAATCAGTTTTGCATCGGCCTTAAATGAGAGCGTATCCATTCTCGGAATCTGACCGAGTGCATAGCCAAAACCCGTTGCGTCCATATCATGATGCAGTACATCATCTGAAATCACGATGTCTGCAATGTTGATTTCATTTTTTAAAGAACCGGCAATGCCTGTATTAATCACATAATCCACGCCGAAATCGTCCACTAAAATCTGTGTGCAGACCGCCGCATTGACCTTACCGATACCACTTCTTACAATGACAACATCTTTTCCAGCAAGCTTTCCGGCTTTAAATGTCATCTGCGCCTTTGTTTCCTCGCGTTCAATGTCCATGACTGCTACAATCTGTTCCACTTCTTCATCCATTGCTCCAATAATTCCTATCATAATCCTCTCCATTCCGCAGGCATTTTAATGCCGGAAGAATCGCGAGCCAAATGTCCGATTTGGCTCTGCGATAAAGACTATTTTGTGATGCCTGCGGCACAAAATAGTCGTGTGAAAAATCTTAGATTTAAGGATTTTTCACACTTCTCTCCATTCCTATTTTTATTTACTTGTCAGCAGTGAATATGAAATCGTGCTGACTTTATCGTTATTCATGACAAATGTCAGGGTCATTTTATCCTTAGAATACGCATAGGTGTTGCCTGCTGCAACGTAATCCGTGCCGTATGCCTTTGTCACTGCCGCAAAGCTGTCACCGATTTTAACACCTTCTGCCGTATTTACTGTATCATCTTCAAGCGTAATTGTATAGATATACTTTTTACCGTCTTTTTCATACGTCTGCAAGGTAAAGCCATCATAATAATAAAAGGTATCTTTTCCTTCGAATGCACAGCTTAATGCCTCATATGTGCCGCTAGGCGGTGCTCCAAGTGCATCTGTTACCGTCTGGGCATCTTCATTAATATAAATCTGCTGGTCACCTGTGGTAAAAATGTAACCGCTCTGCTGATTTTTTGCACTGCTGCCGGATGCTGTGCCGCAGCCTGCAAGCGAAATTACGGTCACTGCAATACACAGCGCCGTTATCCAAAATTTTTTCATCAATCTGCTGTTCCTTTCTCTGCTTCATATCGTTCTTCCATTTCCTGCCAGTAGGATAAAACCGCACTGTCCTGCCTGTGGTCCGGCAGATCACATTCTGTCCGCAGAATCTGTCCGAAATAGCGGGAAAGCTTTTCCGCTCCCCACACATTTAAGTGCAGTCCCGCATCATAAGTATCGGTTGTCAAATCAATCCCGGATTCCTGCATGGACTCCAGAAAATTGTAATACGGCAAATCATTCTGCGCGGCATAATCTTTTATCTGTTCTTCCCATTCATCATACCACACCGGATAAATTGTCGGCGCTTTCATCAGCAACAGACGGATATTTTTTTCTTTGCAAAGCTGTGTGATTTTATCCAGATAGTTCCACGCATTTTCACCAAGCGAATAATCAGCAAGCGGCGTTTTCCTCGGCTGTGTTGTCACACCCTTTTTCCCCGTCTGCATCAGATACCCATTATACGAAACCGTGTCTTTTGAAAACATATACCGGAAATCTTCTTTTGTCAATGCACTCCACCGCGAATGAAACCGAAGCAGTGGAAAAACATAACTTATAAAACTTTCTTTTTCTGTCATGGAAACCCGTATTGATGCCGCCTTGCTGTCCGACCACTTCATGCCGTCTAAGGTCATGCGGTTATACGCTTCGTTCTGCGGTTCATTGTACTTCATCGACAGCACATTAAATACAACTGCCTTTGGTGTTTCATACCGCAGGGTTTCTTCCAATAAATAATACGACTGCCAAATCAGCTGCTGCGCGCTGCCGCGGATATAGCTTGTAATGCCGTATTCCTGCCAGAGTGTAACCGGAGAAATATTTTCATAAACCTCACAGTCCCCGATAAATATGACATCATTGTTTTTCGGTGCTTTATAATACTCGGCAATGAGCGCGCCTTCTTTTACCTTTGACATATACTTTGGCATAAACAGTGCCTGAGCAAAGTACAGGACAAGGACAGAAAGCACCATAAGAACTGCCACAATACCTAAAGTTTTTATTTTACTGCGTACCATTTCTGTCCTTTCTTCATTATAATAAACGGTTTAAAACATAAAACCACCGTGTCTTCCCAAACCTCTTTATGTACAATCTTTTCTAAAACTGGTTATATATGAACTGGTTCGCATCATATCCAATTCCGTACGCGCCGAAAATTAAAATGGCAAATAAAAGCGCAAAAACGACAAGATACTGCACTGCCGCTGTTCTTTCATAAAGCCGCTCCCGGATACTGCCGCTGCGCTGTTTTAAACTGACACACAGCACCACAACAACTGCCACCGCAACAACCGCATAATCCGCCGCTGTCAGACCGAGCTGTAACAGTCCCTTCATCGCCACTGTCATGTTCCGGTCCGTAAACATCGTTCCGAACATTTTAAATGTCAGTCCGACATTCCGGTAGCAGTCCAGCATACGCAGTGAGGACATCAAAAGCACCGTGCGCACCACCTGAAAGATACGGTATGTGAAATTTTTCTGCATACCCGGAAAACGTGTGTGAAATTTTTCATAAAGCGGACGACATTCCTGTGAAAGCAGAATGACCACGGCATTTAACAATCCCCATACAATAAAATTCCAGCTTGCACCGTGCCAGATACCCGTGGCAAACCATACCACCAATGTTACAAAATACACCGGAATCCGCCTGCCTGCCACCACGCCGAAATGCTTCCGGCAGAACGTAGACATCGACAGCACCGGCATGGAAGCGGACAATGGATAAAACAGATAGTCCCTGAACCATGTTCCCATGGTAATATGCCATCTGCGCCAGTATTCCGTAATATTTTTGGAAAAATACGGCCGCTCAAAGTTTTCGGCAAGCTGTATGCCAAACATCTGAGCAATCCCGATTGTAATATCAATGCCGCCGGTAAAGTCGGCATATAATTCTGCCGCATAAAAAAGCATGCCGCAAAATACATAGAATCCGCTGTAAATATCCGGCTGTCCCACAATCGCATTGACCGCCACCACAATACGGTCTGCAATGACGAGCTTTTTAAAATAGCCCCACAGCACACGCTCCAGCCCGAACCACACCGTCCTGAAATCAAACCGGTGCGGCGCATACAATGTCTGTGACAGTTCGCCGAAACGACTGATGGGTCCCTGTATCAGCTGCGGAAAAAAGGACGTAAACAGCGCCATTTTAAAAATATTTTTTTCTGCTTCGGCCTTACCACGGTAAACATCAATCACATATCCCATTGTCTGAAACGTATAAAAGGAAATGCCAAGCGGCAGTACCAGATTCACACGGGCAATGGAGTGTCTGCCGGTAAACAGCGCCGCAATGCCGTTTACATTGGCAATCGCAAAATTCGTATATTTTAAAACCGCAAGAATTCCAAGATTCACAAGAAGACAACCTATAAAAATCATGCGCTTTTTACGCTTTATCTGCTGTTTGTACGCTTTGCGCTCCTGCTTTGACCAGACTTCTTTGTGTGCCTTTACCGTGTCATCCATGTGGTACTGCACCGCAGACATGATACGGGCGGCGGCATATGAGGTCACAATCGTAACTCCCATAAACAGCAGTCCGTAAAGCCCGGAACATGCGTAAAAAAATACATTTGAAACAAGCAGTAAAATCCACTGAAACCGCACCGGAATCAGATAATACAGCACCAGCACACACGCTAGAAATGCCACAAATTCAAATGATGTAAAAAGCATGGTTATTCATCCTCTAAACGTGTAATCAGCGCATACAGCGCCTGTGCCGAATTAAAGTTTTCCGGTCCTAATTCATCTGCCGGAATGACCACATCAAACCGGTTATGCACCTCGGCGATAATCGTAATCATGTCAAACGAATCCAGAATCTTATCCGTAATCAATGTGGTACAGTTTTCATAATCCACATCCGGGTGCAGTTCTTTTAAAATTTCAATTAATTGTTCCATATTTCTTCTATTCTCCAGCATACATCTCTTTTAATTTCATGCGGTCGACTTTGCCGTTTAAGGTCAGCGGCAATCTATCCACCTGTCGTAAAACGCCCGGCACCATGTAGCGTGGAAGACGCTCCTTTAAAAAGGCAAGCACCTCTGCCGGCTGTACTTCTCCCGCATAAAATAATACAATTTTTTTCTTTTCCTCATCATAAATACAACAGCCGCCTGCGATTTTTTCCATGCAATTTACACTGCCTTCAATTTCACCAAGTTCAATACGATGTCCCATATGTTTAATCTGATAATCCTTACGGGAAGCAAACATTAATTCTCCGCGGTCATTATAATAACCCAAATCTCCGGTCTTATAAATAATCTCCGGATAGTCCTTATTGAGCGGATTCTGCACAAAATTCCCGGCAGTCTTTTCCGGCTGGCGGTAATATCCCATGGTCACCGCCGTTCCGCGGATACAGATTTCGCCCTTTTCTCCCTGCGTTACTTCTTTTCCGTCTTCATTTAAAAGCAGAATGCCGGTATTGGGAAACGGTCTGCCAATCGGAATCACTTCGTCTTCCTTAAATTCCCTGTCCACAACATAGTAGCAGGACATTCCGGTTGCTTCCGTCGGTCCGTACAGATTGATGTACCGTGCATTGGGGACATATTTTCTCCAGAGTGCAAGCTGTCTTGCCGGAAACACTTCACTGCCGAATGCAATCGTCTTTAAAGATGACGGCACTGCTTTTTCAAATGCGCCCAGTCCCGATATCATCGTCAGTGCCGGAACAACCCAGCAGATGGTATTAATCTGATGAGCATTGATAAATTCAACAAGCTTCACCGGAAACATAAATAACTGCTTTGGTATCAGGTATGCCGTTGCCGCAAATTTTAAGGTCGGATATATTTCCTTTAAACAGGCATCGACATACAGCGGCGCCTGATTGCCAAACACGGTATCCTCCGATACCTGCAACACTGCTGAAAGATTTTCAATATAATCAATGACTGAACGGTGGCAGGCTACAACACCTTTTGGGATGCCTGTTGAACCCGATGTGAATACAATATACAGTGCATCGGTATCAATGCTTTTTTCACGGACTGCCGACAGTGCTTTCGTATCCTGCGGTGTAGCTGATATCTGCTCATATAAATATACTTGTCCCTGATAGCCCATTTTGTAAAGCCTATCTGTTGTTGCTTTATCGCAGATTACCGCCTGCGGCGAAAGTGTCTTAAAAATCAGTTCCATTCTGTAAGACGGCATTTCCTCATCAACCGGCACATAATAGCACCCCGCATAAACCACACCTAAAAATGCAGTAATCGTCTGCGGGCTTTTTTCCATAAAAACCACCACCGGCTTTTTATACAATCCATCTTTTAAAAGCACTGTTCCGACAGACCGCGCCTGCATATAAACCTGCCGGAACGTAAGGCTGTCCGTTTCACTGGCATATGCCGTCTTTTCCGGTGCTTTCAGATATGCCGCTTCCAGATATTCTAATACATTTCTCATACTACCTCATTCCTAAGCGACTTTGTCGCGAAGCTGCGATGAGAAATTCGCGCAGGAGATTTCTCATCTGCAATCAGAGAGATTTGTTTTCGCTCAGAAACAAATCTCCGTGTGAAAAATATGCTCTCAAGCATATTTTTCGCATTTTCCTCATTTCTGAGCGACTTGTCCGCCGCACGCTGCCACCGCCGCCTCTGCCAGCAGTTCCATACAGTCTGTATACGGTACGGCACACGGACATTTTTCTTTTAAATTTAAAATGGAAATTTCCGTACAGCCAAGTACGATTCTTTCTGCGCCGCCGGATACGAGTTCCTGTAAAATGCGGTTAAACGCCGCCATATCCGGCTCTTTTCCCGCTTTTATCCGGTAAATCAGCGCCATAAGGCTTTTTTGTGACAGCGCACCCGGCAGAACACTCTCGATTCCTGCATTTTTTAAACTTTCTTTAAATACACCGCCTGCAATCGTGCCGTCCGTTGCCAGCAGTCCCGCTTTTTTTATGTTCTGTGCCTTTAAGGACTGCACCGTCAGTTCAACCATATTGAAAAGCACGGCATGGGAAAGTTCCTGTTGTATCTGCGTATAAAACGCATGTGCTGTCACACACGGCATTGCAATATAATCACAGGCGCCGTCTAAAAAATGCGCCGTCTGCCGTAATACCGTCACAGGATTTTCCGCCTGCGGTCTGCCTAAAAGATACGCACTTCTGTCAGGAATCTGTGTATTGCTGTATACAATCACCGGTATCTGCTCCTGGTCGGTATCTGCCGCTGTCATTGCGGTTATCCGTTCCATAAAACAGGCAGTCGCCATCGGTCCCATTCCGCCTAAAATTCCCAGTATCTTCATTTTCTTTTCCTTCCATAATAAACGGATTGCTTATTGCAGGACAAATTCCGTCTGCGGTGTTGCAGGATACCGGTCTGCGGCAAAATCATAGAAATTCGGCTTTATCTGTGTAAAGTCGCGCACCTGCTTATCCGTCAGCATAAAACACGTAAATCCGTTGGAAATCTGTGTGGCATCAAAATGATACCAGCCTGTCCCAACATTACACAAAATCCAGTAGTGGTGGCTGCCGTCCCCTGCGTTCTGCCGCTCCACACGCATGGTTTCCGCTCCGGCACGCTGTAACAGCACATTTGCAACAGCATAATACGTATAGCAGTCGCCGCCTGTCGTGCCGTTCTGCTCAATATTCTGAAGTCCTGCATACCATTCCGCATCCCAGTCATCTGCAAGGCGCACGCCCGCATACGTAATATTGTTATGCGCATAATCAAAAATGGCTTTTGCCTTTTGTCCGAGTGACATCTGCGGTGTTGTAATCTTTGCCAGTACACTGTCAACCAGCGCATATGCCTCCTGCCAGTCCTGTGTGCGTTCCACCACGGTTACGCTTGCATTGACCTTTGCCAGGTTGCCCGCACTGTCTGTTGCCAGATAAGCGATAGGGTACGTTCCCGTCTGTCTTGTATTGACAGACACCTTTTCAACCGTTACATTCACCGGTCCGTCCACATCATCCACGGCACTGACCCCGTCCAGATATGAAACAGTATCCCCGATGGTCACTGTGATGTTATGTACACCGTTAATCTGCGGCGCTGTTTTATCTTTATGCACCCATTCGAGTGTCTGTGTATACTTTTTGCTTCTTCCCTTTTTATTTTCCACTACAAATTCAACCGTCTGCTTTCCAATCTGATGCACCGGCATATCTACAAAAGTGACCAGCACCTCCGTGTCATCATACGTTTCAATAAAATCCTCTGCCAATACATCTTCTTCCATATCGAGTACCAGCGGGTGTGTCTTTACATAAATGCCCCGGTTATATACCATATTCATCAGAAAAAATCCGGCAGTTCCTATGATAAGCATTGCAATGGACCATTTTAAAACGAGTGCAGCCCCCTTTTTCAGGCGCCGTTTTTTCTTCTTTTTCCGTGCCATTTGCTACTCCGTTTTCAATCCTTCTATGAGCGGAAAATGTAGATTTGACACTCATAGCATTTTATACAACTTTTTCTTCATTGTGCGGCTTTGACCGCATATTAATAATTATACCCATACCACCCGTAATTTGCAACTTTATCCTGCTGATTCCTTACCGGACATCATGGCACAATTATCCTTTGTTTAGATAAATTTTCTTGTATCCCGCTTCATTTTATGATACCATGACAATGCAAAAAACAAAGGAGCGAAAAGAATGAATTATAAAACACAGGGCGTCTGTTCACGCGCCATTCATTTTGATGTTGTTGATAATAAAGTAACCAATGTAGCTTTTGAGGGCGGCTGCTCCGGCAATACTCAGGGTGTTGCTGCTTTAGTAGAAGGCATGGACATTGATGAAGCTATCCGCCGCATGGAAGGCATCCGCTGCGGATTTAAGTCTACTTCCTGCCCGGACCAGCTTGCAACAGCTTTAAAGCAGTATAAGGCTCAGAATTAATTATGGGAAATGTGGCGCGTTTTAAGCGCATTTATATAGAAATCACCAGTTCCTGTAATTTAAAATGTTCTTTTTGTCAGGAAACCCTGCGCAGTCCGCATTTTATGTCTGTCGATGAATTTGCTCATACCTTGCAGCAGATTCGTCCGTACACCAACTACATTTATCTGCATGTAAAGGGCGAACCGCTGCTGCATCCACAGCTTGATGAAATTCTTGCGCTGTGCCGTAAGACTGGTGTAACAGTAAATCTTACAACAAATGGAACACTGCTTGCCGATAAACTACCTGTCCTGCTTGCACATCCACCCCACCAGCTGAATGTTTCCCTGCACAGTGCGGATGACAATGACTGCATTGACATGGACACCTACATCACACAGCTGTTTGATTCCTGTGAAACACTGCTTGCACAGACGGATGTTGAGATTTCCCTACGGCTGTGGAATACCACCGGGGTCCCGACACTATTCGGAGAAAAAAACTGCGTAATTAAACGACATTTGTACGTCAATGTGCAGTCACCTTTTGAATGGCCTGCACTTGATAATGCGTACTGCAACGACAGGGGCTTTTGTCAGGGACTGCGCCAGCATATGGCGGTTTTAAGTGACGGAACGGTCGTTCCGTGCTGCTTAGACGGCAATGCCGTCATGGCGCTCGGCAATATTTTTACAACACCGCTAAAGGACATTCTTGCCGGGGAACGGAGTGTGCGGTTTATAGAAGGCTTCCGTGCCAAACGTGCCGTTGAACCACTGTGCCGGCATTGCAGCTTTAAAGAACGTTTTTCCCATAAAATGTAGTATTTAACGGATTATTTACTTTTTACACGGCAAGCGTAGCTTGACGTTGGCTATATTGTTTATGAGCAAAAACAAATAGCTCGTATGGCTGATGAAAAACCGCTTTCGCAAATTTCTCATCGCCTCTTTACAACAAGCTGCTCAGAAATGGAGATTCGTGTGAAAAATAACGCTGATGCGCTTATTTTTCACACAGCACTTTGTGCTGCAGGCACCACAAAGCTGCTTTTTATCGCAGAGCCAAATAAGATTTGGCTCGCGATTCCTCCGGCATTAAAA
>ERZ831634.408-NODE-408-length-53362-cov-7.057422_pt1 | contig 53362 bp, 49 predicted proteins | sample MGYA00519953_ERZ831634 | MGnify/ENA primary metagenome ERZ831634 (study PRJEB31850, sample SAMEA3708718) | human gut metagenome | biome: human gut; feature: human-associated habitat; material: faeces | place: China | collected 2014 ... | reverse complement strand
TCCAGGCGATGGTGCGGGACTGCCACTCGCTGAAGCCCTCGGAGGAGTCGATGCAGAGCACATCCACACCGGCCTCTACCAGCGCGGGCACGCGCTCGGCGAAGTCGCGGGTGTTGATGCCCGCGCCGACAATGTAGCTCTTGTTCTCGTCGAGCAGCTCGTTGACGTTCTCCTTGTGGGAGTCATAGTCCTTGCGGAAAACCATATACTGCAGGTGGCCTTCCTCATCGACGAGCGGCAGGGAGTTGATCTTGTTGTCCCAGATGATGTCGTTGCAGTCATGCAGGCTGGTGGTGGCGGGGGCCGTGACCAGCTTGTCCAGCGGGGTCATGAACTCGGTGACCTTGAGGTCCATCGTCATGCGGGACAGGCGGTAGTCGCGGCTGGCCACGATGCCCAGCAGCTTGCCGTGGGCGGTGCCGTCGTCGGTGATAGCGACGGTGGAGTGACCGGTGCGGGTCTTGAGGTCGAGCACATCGCCCAAGGTAGCCTCCGGGGGCAGGTTGGAGTCGGAGGTGACAAAGCCCTTCTTGTAGGCCTTGACGCGGCGGACCATATCGGCCTCCTGCTCAATGGTCTGGGAGCCGTAGATGAAGGAGACGCCGCCCTGCTTGGCCAGGGCAATCGCCAGCTTCTCACCGGAAACGGACTGCATGATGGCGGAGACCATCGGGATGTTCATTTCCAGCGGGCAGGCTTCCTCGCCCTTGCGGTACTTGACCAGCGGGGTCTTCAGGCTGACAGCCGTAGGGACGCACTCCGAGGAGGAGTAGCCGGGGACCAGCAGATATTCACCAAAGGTACGGGACGGCTCGGAAAAATAATATGCCATAATACACGCTCCTGACTTTCCTGTTTCGATGTTATTTGCTTATTAAAAAGATTGTACCACAACCACGGACAAAATACAAAGTTTTCTGCGGAAATCTTTCTTGCACTGTCAAAACGAAAGTTGTGGATTTTGAACAATGGATTGGGTGTGTAGTATGACTTTGGGGCGGCCGGGCGGGCCGATGCGAGCATCGGCCCCTATAATACGGGATTACTGCGTCGTCGTCAGCACTACATCGCCCATCGGCGCGGTAAGGGTCACGCTGCGGGGCGCGGCGGCTGTTTGGGTGTAGATGCTGCTCATCGTCCTGCCGTTGAACATCACATTCCCCATGGACGTTTGCAGGTCAAGCGCGTAATCGTTGGGCCTGCCGTCCACCGTCAGGCCAATATCGCCCATGGCAGCTTCGACTTTAGCGGTTTCAACGCCCGCCAGCAGCCCCAAATCAAAATCGCCCATTGAGATATTCGCCGTAAACTGCTCTGCCTGCACGGTGCTACCGGTAAAGTTGCCCATCGCCAGGTCTAAGTCGATGCTATCGGCGGCGATGGTATTGCTGTTGTCAAATTCTGCATCGCCCATAGCGACAGTGATGGAGAGCCTTTTAAAACGGAAGGTATTCGCATCCGGCACGGACAGGACAAACTCAGGCTCGGGCCCCAGCTCTTTGCCGAGGTTGTAGTTGGCGGGCACCTTGTAGCTGACACGCACCGGGCTTGTGTTGTCGCCCGTGTTGGTAAAGGTGAACCAGTCCTGACGCAGGTTCGTGCAGAAAAGGGTCGGCTCCGCCGCACCACTGTCCACAACGACTGTGACCGCGCCGTAGTCGATGTCGAAGGTTATATTTTTGGCGTCGGCCAGACCGGTGGTGAAATGCATCTTCTCCAATGGGCTGCCGCTGTCCGCGTCCTCGGTGGCGGCGGTCCCGTTGTAAAAGTCCTCGGTGCGGACAAGACCGGATGCAGCAGTTTCTTCCTCCGTCGGCGCAACAACCATCGACGCCGTACCGCCGCCGGGCTTTGCAAAACTCAGCACAAGGACGCCCAGCTGAATGAGCAGCGCCGCAGCAATGACAACGGCGAAAATCAGCCACATGGTTTTTGCCCCGGGACCGTGCTTTTGGGGCCGGGCGGGCTGTGGGTCGGCGGCGGGCGGCTCCGGGGCGGCGGGCGGCACAGCACCGCCGCGTGCGCTCTCGGGTGCGTCAGGGTCGGCATCCGGCGTCAGCCCCTCCCCTTCCAGAATCTTGCGGGCGGCCTCGGCAGGATCGCCCAGCTCGGCGGCGGTGGCGTCCTCGTTGTCGGGGCCTGCGGCGTCGAAGTATTCCTCATAATAATTCAGTGCGTCGCGGCGCGCATCAGCAGGCAGGGCAGACAGCCGCTTTTCCAGCTCGGATAAGTACTCGTATTTTTTCATTGCTGCTCCCCCTTAAAGAGCTTGTTGATCTTTGTGGTGTAGGCTTCCCACTCGGCGGTAAACTCTGCCAGCCGTGCGCGGCCTGCGGGCGTGATTTGATAGTAGCGGCGGTTGCGGCCATTGAAGGCTTCGTCATGGACGGTCAGGCAGCCGTCCTTTTGCAGGCGGCGCAGCACCGGGTACAGTGTGGATTCCGACAGGTCCAGCACCGTGCGGACCTCCTGCGTGATCTTATAGCCGTAGGTGCCCGTTTCCTCCCGCCCGACGACAGCCAGCACAATGGCATCCAGCAGCCCCGCCGTGGTGTTGATGGCCATAGGGTGCCCCCTTTCCGGGTGTATGGTGTATTGGGTTATATATTATATAGCATATAATATTGTAGATTGCAATAGGCTGCCGCGATAAAATTATGTAGGGGCGGACATGGTTCACCCCCGGTCTCGTGTGGCAGTACATACGCTTCCGCGCCGCCGCATAGTAGGGGCCGGACATGTCTGGCCCTGGTGCTATAAGGTATAGCCGCGTTTACGGGAAGGCCGCGGGCCGGGCATGCCCGGCCCCTACAGGGCTGCACGCCCGGAATCGCGCGGTTACCGCAGAGTCGGCAGACAAACAAGATTTGCCCGTCCGCCTTCACTTCTCTATTTCCTTATATAAATACCCCAGCGCGTCTCTCAGGCCGCCCAGCTCGTCTATGAGTCCCTCCTCCACGGCCTGCCGGCCATCCAGGACCGTGCCCATGTCCATGACCAGTTCCCCCGTATTGTGCATGAGCTGGGTGAACCGCCGGGCCGTTATTTTGGAGTGCTCCGTCACAAAGCTGACAATGCGTTCCTGCATCTGCTCAAAATAGCGCAGCGTCTGCGGCACGCCCAGCACCATGCCGGAGTGGCGCACCGGATGGACCGTCATTGTCGCGGTGGGCACAATAAAGCTGTGCCGCGCCGCGACGGCCAGCGGGATGCCGATGGAATGCCCGCCGCCCAGCACCAGCGTGGCGCTCGGCTTGCTGACTCCCGCAATCAGCTCTGCCAGCGCCAGCCCGGCCTCCACGTCGCCGCCGACAGTGTTTAAGATGACCAGCAGCCCCTCAATCTCGGGGTCCTCCTCAATGTCCACCAGCTGCGGGATGACGTGCTCATATTTTGTCGTCTTTTGCGCATCGGGCGAAAGGGTGTGCCCCTCGATCGTGCCGATGACCGTCAGGCAGTGGATGGCGTGGCGGCCCTTCGTCGCAGGCACAATGCCATCGTCGGTGATCAAATCGTGCTCCAGACGCTTCAGCGCGGCGTTTTCGGTGGGGTTTAGCTTGGGGCGGGCCTTGGCTTTGGGCTTTTTTGCGTTCGCTTCCATTCCTGCTCTCCTTATAACAAAAGTAGCTGCACAGACTAAGTCTGCGCAGCGGCAATGCAAAATATGCGCGGTTTCGGGTGACGGGTCAATGGGGTTTGTCGATGTTGTCAAAAAGTTTCCGGTTATTTTTGTACAACCGTCTAATATTTGGGAAATCAGCCAAAAACTTAGACAAAAAATTGACAATTGGTGCGGCGCATTTTATAATAGTTATAAATGAGTATTGCAGATGTGAGGTAATCGAGCATGGCTGTTCAGAACAAGGTGTCGCTTCCGGTCATTAAGCGGCTGCCGAAATATTATCGTTATCTGACCAATCTTTCTGCCGACGGCAAGGACAAGATTTCGTCCAGCGAGCTGGCCCACATGATGGGCACCACCGCCAGCCAGGTGCGGCAGGATTTCAACTGCTTTGGCGGGTTCGGCCAGCAGGGCATCGGCTACAAGGTCGATGTGCTGCGCGCCGAGATCGGCAATCTGCTGTTTGGCGACGGCGAAAAGCTGCCCACCATTTTGGTCGGTGCCGGCCGTCTGGGTTCTGCGGTGTCCAGTTTTATCAGCCGCGACGCCAACGGCTACAAGCTGCTGGGCGTCTTTGACGTCAACCCCGACCTGATCGGGAAAGAAATGTGCGGCGTGCCTATTCTGCCGCTGAGTGACCTGGACAAATTCTGTGCGGAGCATCACCCCGAGGTGGCCGTGCTCTGCGTGCCGCGCCAGAGCGCCATGGATCTGGCCGGGGAACTGGTGAACCAGGGCATCAAGGGCTTCTGGAATTTCAGCCACTACGATCTGTCCGTGGAGTATCCCGACGTCACAGTGGAGAACGTCCACCTTGGCGACAGCCTGATGAGCCTTGGATACAGGCTGCGGAATCAGGAAAAGTGATATCTCTATAAAAAGACCGCCTTGTAGGGGCCGCACATGTGCGGCCCTCAGCCTACTGGTTGACGCGCGATTGCGGGAAGGTTGAGGGCCGGGCATGCCCGGCCCCTACGGTTATCAATAAACCGATAAGGAGTCATCATGGCAAAGCTATATTTCCGATACGGCGCAATGAACAGCGGCAAGACTACCGCACTCATGCAGGTCGCCTACAATTATAAAGAGCGCGGCATGCGCGTGCTGATCCTGAAGCCTGCCATTGACACCAAGGGGCAGGACTCCATCATCTCCCGCCTGGGCATCAGCTGCAAGGTCGATCAGCTGGTCACCCCCGAGATGGACGTTGTTGAACTGGTCAGGGCCAACGAGGCCGCCCATGGCAAAATTGCCTGTGTGCTCTGCGACGAGAGCCAGTTCTTCACGCCCGAGCAGGCCGACCAGCTGTTTCTGGTCACGGTGGACCTGGGTATTCCCGTTATCTGCTACGGTCTGCGGGCTGATTTCATGATGCGCGGCTTTCCCGGCTCGACGCGGCTTCTGGAAATTGCGCACACGATCGAGGAGCTCAAAACGATTTGTGCCTGCGGACGCAAGGCCATCTGCAACGGGCGCAAGGTCAACGGCGAGTTTGTCTTTGAAGGTGCGCAGGTCGCCATCGACACGGTGGACGATGTGGAATACCAGAGCCTCTGCCCCCAGTGCTGGTACCGCGAGTACCGCGCATTTCTGGCACGGCATCCCAAAAAGTAAATATTTTGCGCTGATTTTCCCGCCGGGTGCTGCCCGGTGGGATTTTTTTGTGTGATTCGCATCATTTTTCTGCAAATAGTGCACTTATCTTGCACCGCGCAGATTCAGATGCAATAATATTTGCAAAAACGCATGTTTTTTGCAACGATACTGCATATTTTGCGGTTTTCGGCGTATTCCTGCGTATTTTGCAAGGTAAAGATAGTTGCGTTTGCTGCGGTATCCGCGCGGCGGCGCAGGGGTGCGCCAAGCAATATGCACAAACACCATTTACAATATTCGTAAGTTTTGACGGTGATGTCAAATTGGTTACAGCCAACATGGCAAGAATTGTACGTTTCCCTGCCGGAACAAGCCAAAAAAGCTGTTTATTTTCTGTGAACGATTTGTTATGATATAGGCAAGCGAACAGCAGATGGTGTGGTACGGTATCCCGCACACAACGGTCTGCAAGAATAAATCGCACAGCAATTTTAGGAGGACAAAAACATGAAAAAGGCAATCTCTCTCGGTGTTGCCGCCGCCATGGCCGCCACTCTGCTGGCTGGCTGCGGCACGGCAGCCAGCAGCGCCGCTGCTTCCAGCGAGGCCGCAAGCACTGCGGACAGCACCACTGCCGAGTCTGCTGCTTCCGAAGCCGCTCCCAGCGAGGCCCACGAGATCAACACCACCGATCCCATTGAGCTGACCATCAGCTGGTGGGGCGGCGACTCCCGCCATGAGGCTTACCAGAAGGCTCTGGAAGCTTTCCATGAGAAGTACCCCAACATCACCGTTTCCCCCACCTACGGCGCATGGTCCGGCTGGGAGGAGAAGCAGTCCACCGCACTGGCTGCCGATCAGGGTTCTGACGTCATGCAGGTCAACTGGAACTGGCTGTACCAGTACAGCCCCACGGGCGAGAAGTTCGTCGATCTGCGCGAGTACAGCGACATCATCGACCTGAGCCAGTGGAGCGATGCCGCCAAAAACGCCTGCATCGTTGCCGACAGCCTGCAGGCAGTGCCCATCTCGATGACCGGCCGTATCTTCTACTGGAACATGAACACCTTCAAGCAGGCCGGCATCGAGGCGGTTCCCACCTCTTATGATGATCTGATCGCCGCCGGCAAGGCCTTCCAGGAGAAGCTGGGCGATGATTATTATCCTCTGGCCATCGGTCAGTATGACCGCATGATCCTGATGACCTTCTACCTTGAGTCCAAGTACGGCAAGGCTTGGGTCGAGAACAACGAGTGCCAGTACAGCGAGGAAGAGATCGTTGACGGCCTGAACTTCATCGACTCCCTCGAGGACAACCACGTTATCCCCACCCGTCCGACCATGATTGCTGCAGGCTTCGACTCCATCGATAAGTCTCAGGAATGGATCGACGGCAAGTACGCCGGCATCTTCGAGTGGGATTCTGCCCCCTCCAAGTACCAGTCTGCTCTGGCTGACAACTCCGGCTTCACCGTCGGTGAGGAGATCAAGTTCGGCGACAAGGCCAACGGCGGCTTCTCCAAGGTCTCCATGGGCATGGCCATCACCAAGTCCTGCCAGCATCCCGTTGAGGCTGCTGCCCTGATCGACTTCCTGTGGAACGGCGAAGGCGCTGCCATCATGGGCTCCGAGTGCGGCATCCCCGCCTCCACCGCCGGTCTGGCTGCTGCTCAGGCTGCTGACGCTGTGAAGCCTCTGGTCCTCGAGGCCAACACCAAGGTTCTGGCCTTCGTTGACATGCCGCTCGATCCTTACTTCGAGTCCAGCAAGCTGAAGGACACCACCGACGGCATTTACACCGATGTCTTTGATGGTCTGAGCTACGACGAGTACGACCCGCAGGAGGCTGCCGAGATCCTGCTGGACGGCGTTTCCTCCGTTCTGAGCGCTAACGCCTGATTGCAATCGTCCTTATAAAATGTAAGATTTAGCCGGCTCCTGCCCCGTTATCACGCATGGCGGGGCCGGCTATTTATGTTAAAACGCATTACAGCAATTTGTCGATAGGAGGTTTTTGGATGAGCTCTGCAGCCCCCAAAACGGTTCAGCGCACCCCGTTCAAGCGCTGGTGCGACGAAAACACCGGTCTTTTCTTCCTGATTCCCTGGATTCTTGGTTTCCTGATTTTCAAGGCTTATCCGTTCGCCAGCTCTCTGGTGTACAGCTTTACTGACCTGAACTTCTTCAAGGGCATCAGCCAGTACGGCCTTATGAACTACGTCGAGATCTTTACCAGCCGCAAGACGGTCTCCGTCCTGCTGACCACCGTGAAGTATGCTTTCATCACGGTGCCCCTCAAACTGGTCTTTGCGTTGTTCATTGCCTACATTCTGAACTTCAAGATCAAGTTCGTCAACCTGTTCCGTACCGTCTACTACATCCCGTCCATCCTGGGCGGTTCTGTGGCCATTGCCGTTCTGTGGCGTGCCCTGTTCAAGGATACCGGCGTCGTCAACACGATCCTCGGCTTCTTCGGCATTGCCGGTCCCGACTGGCTGGCTGACAAGACCTGGGCGCTGTTCGTCATCTGCCTGCTGCGTGTGTGGCAGTTCGGTTCTGCCATGGTTCTGTTCCTGGCTGCCCTGAAGGGTGTGCCTGCTGACCTGTACGAGGCCGCCACCATCGATGGTGCTACCAAGACCCGCCAGTTCTTCTCGATCACCGTTCCGATGATCACCCCCGTTATCTTCTACAACCTCGTTACCCAGATCGCACAGGCGTTCCAGGAATTCAACGGCCCCTACATCATCACCCAGGGCGGCCCGCGCAATGCTACGACGCTTGTCTCCCTGCTGGTCTACAACTACGCCTTCAAGTCCAACGAGATGGGCATGGCGTGTGCGCTGGCTTGGGTCATGTTCATTGCCGTTGCCCTGCTGACTGTGATTGCCTTCACCAGCCAGAAGCACTGGGTCTACTACGCTGATTAAGGAGGAATGAAAAATGAAACTTTCTACCGCCCATAAAATCGGCCGTTTCTTCCAGTACTTTGTGCTGATCCTTGTCGGCGTCATCATGATCTACCCACTGGTCTGGATGGTGGGTGCCACCTTCAAGTCCAACGCCGAGATCTTCGCCGGCATCGGCTTCCTGACCGCGAACCCCACGCTGCAGGGCTACATTGACGCCGTCACCCAGAACTACGGCGGCGACATCAGCATCTGGCGCGCCTTCATCAACACCTACAGCTTCGTTATCCCCAAGGTCATCTTCACCGTTATCAGCTCGGTCATTGCCGCTTACGGCTTCAGCCGCTTTAAGTTCAAGGGCCGCGATATGCTGTTCGGCATCATGATCTCCACCCTGTTCCTGCCGCAGGTCGTTCTGAACGTTCCCCAGTACCTGATGTACAACTCCTTCGGCTGGATCAACAGCCCGTTCTACCTGCCCCTGTGGGTGCCCACCCTGTTTGCGACGGAGACCTACTTCGTCTACCAGCTGGTCCAGTTCATGCGCAGCATCCCCCACGATCTGGACGAGGCTGCTGCCATCGACGGCTGCGGCCCGGTCAAGATCCTGTACAAGATCATCGCCCCGATGCTGAGCCCCTCTCTGGTGGCCTGCGGTCTGTTCCAGTTCATGTGGAGCTGCAACGACTACATGGGTCCCCTGCTTTACGTCCAGACCCCCAGCAAGTACCCGATGTCCATCTTCGTCAAGCTGTCCATGGACGCTGACAGCGGTTTCAACTGGAACCGTATCCTGGCACTGTCCCTGATCTCCATCATCCCGCAGTTGGTCGTTTTCTTCTGCGCACAGGATGCCTTCATCGACGGCATTTCCGCCGGCGCCGTGAAGGGCTAAACGCCGCTTTGGCAGTCCAAAATCTATTGTAGCACACGGCTGCCCCGTACCACAGGAATGGGGTACGGGGCAGCTTTTATTTTGAAAACCGGACTCCCCTGCCCTGGCGGGCGGAGGGGTTGTATGATAGAAAGCCTTCCCCGGAGGGGAAGGTGGCCGAGGCTCCGCCCGAGGCCGGATGAGGCGAGACTGTACCGCTATTACCCGTGTACGGGCTGCGGCTGCAAGGTGTGCCCTCATCAGTCCGCTGCGCGGACAGCTTCCCCCGATGGGGAAGCCTAATGAAAAAGCGCCCCTTGCGGAGCGCTTCCCTGTTCTTACTTATTCACTCTCTTATAATACTGCCGGTACTGCTGGGGCGAAAGGCCCGTGGCATCTTTAAAGACGCGGCGGAAATGCGCCGTCGTCATAAAGCCGGTCTTTTCCGCAATGTCCGAGATGCTCTCGTTCGACTTCTCAATGAGGTTCTGCGCGGCCTTGATGCGCACGCCGTTGATATACTCGATGAGCGAGAGGTTGATGGACTTCTTGAAAAGGCGGCTCAGATAATACGGGCTGATATAGAACTGACTGGCGATGCCGGTCAGGGTCAGCTTCTCGGCGTAGTGCTCGGCGATATAGGCCTGGATCTGATCCACAATGTGGTTGCTGACGCGGCCATTCTCGCCGCCCTGCTCCTGCTGCTGGCGGCAGAGGTCCTTGAGCTCCAGCAAAAGCGTGGCCAGCAGCATCTTGCGCAGTGCATCGGATTCCGGGGAGGTTTCCTCCTGCAGGGCCAGCAGCTGCTGCAGCAGGCCCTGGATGTGGTTCTGCTGCTTGACTGTGATATTTGACAGCAGGTGGTTATGCTCCTCACTCAAGAAGGAGAAAAAGTCCACTTCCGGGAAGATGTCCATAATTTTGTCGAGGTACTCGCGGCTGAAATTCATCACGATACGGCTCGAGGCTGTGTCGCCGAGCGAGGCAGTCTTGTGGATCTGGTTTTCACCGATCAGCACCACACATCCCGCGTTGACGATATAGGCGGCATCCTCAATAAAATAGCGGCGGCTGCCCTCTATCTCATAATAGATCTCGTATTTATGATGGATATGGAAGCTGACCATCTCATACCCGGAGTCACGGTCCACGCGGTCAATAAAAAAGTCAACGTGGGGCGAGTAGACATATTCCGAAACCATAACGCTGCTCCTCACTGCCGTGGTGCGGGGCACCCGGCGATTGGTTATTGTTGTCTTTTTTAGAATAGCACATTTTTTGCTGTTTTTCAAACTATTTTTATACTATTTTTGAACACTTGGGGGTTCACACATGAAAATCACGCTTGTACGTTCTATGGCGCGCAGCGCAGTGTTTGAGCTGGTCAACTCCGGCTGCTACCGCGCCCCGGCTCCTTATACAGTCTCATTGGACGGCGCCACAGTCTGTGAGGGCGATACGAATGTGTTCTCACTCTATTCGCTGGAGCCGGGCCGCAGCTACACGCTGGCCGTCACCCTTGACGGCGTGACCGATACGCTGGACTTTACCACCGCGGAGGAGAGCTTCTTCGTGGATGCCTCCCGCTACGGCCTCGTCGCCGACGGCGTGACCGACAACACGGCCAAGCTGCAGGCGGCGCTGTCCACCTGCCCCGCGGGCGGCACGGTCTACGTGCCCGCCGGTACCTACCGCACCCAAAGCCTGTTTTTGCAGAGCAGTACGACGCTGTATCTCGAAAAGGGCTGCACGCTGCTGGGCGGCACCAACCGCACTGACTACCCCATTCTGCCCGGTGTTCTCCCCTGCCATAACGAGAAGGACGAGCACTACCTCGGTCTGTGGGAGGGCAACCCGCTGGACAGCTTTGCGGGTCTTATCAACGTCATCAACGCCGAGAACGTGACGATCACCGGCGAGGGCACGATTGACGCCAACGCCCAGAACGGCGACTGGTACCAGAACCCGAAGGAAAAGAATATTGCCTGGCGTCCGCGCCTGTTCTTCACCAGCGGTGCCAAAAACGTCGTGCTGCACGGCGTTCTGGTCTGCAACAGCTATTCCTGGACCATCCACCCGACCTACTCCGAGAATGTGGACATCCTGAACATCCGCATCCGCAACAGCTCCACGAGCCCCAACACCGACGGCATCGACCCCGAGAGCTGCAAGAATGTCAACATCATCGGCAACCATGTACACGTCGGTGACGACTGCATCGCGCTGAAATCCGGTAAGCTGTTCTTAGGCATGAAGCTGCATGTTCCCTGTGAGAACGTTATCATCCGCAACTGCTGCCTGAGCCGCGGCCACGGCGGCCTTGTCATCGGCAGCGAGATGAGCGGCGGCGTCAAGAACGTCACCGTGACCCAGTGCCTGATGGACCATACGGACCGGGGTCTGCGTGTCAAGACCCGCCGCGGGCGCGGCAAGTACGCCATCATCGACGGGCTGGTATTCCGTGACGTCGTTATGGATGGCGTGCTGGCGCCGTTTGTCATCAACATGTTCTATTTCTGCGACCCAGATGGCCGCAGCGACTATGTGCAGACCCACGAGGCCCTGCCTGTCGACGAGATGACCCCGACACTGGGCACGCTGGAGATGGAAAACATCACGGCCACCGACGCCCAGTACGCAGGCTGCTGGTTCAGCGGCCTGCCCGAGCACCCGATCGAGGGTGTCAAGATGCACAACGTAAAAATCAGCTTTGCGCCAAACGCTAAAGCCGGTCAGGCCGCCATGATGTGCGGCGCGAATGCCTCCTGCAAGGTGGGCGTCCATGCCGAGAACGTGCATAAAATTGAGCTGCACAACGTTGCGATCACCGGCTACGAGGGTGAGCGCCTGCAGCTGACAAACGTAGATAGCTTTGAGGAGGACTGAACCATGACCCATGAAGAGATTCTGACCACGCTGGGCCATTACGTGGACTATCTGATCGCAGGCTCCACCGCCGAGGCACCGCTCTGGAACATCGAGAAGGTCCGCAGCGGCAAGCCCAACAAGTGGAATTACATCGACGGCTGCATGATCACTGCCTGCCTGAGCCTGTACAAGACCACCGGCGACGAGAAGTTTTTGGACTTCTCCAAGAAGTTTCTGGACTACTTTGTCAAGGACAACGGCGTCATTGAGACCTACGACCCTGCCGAGTACAACCTGGACAACGTCAACCAGGGCAAAAACCTGTTTACGCTGTACGACCTGACCGGCAACCAGCGCTACCGCGATGCCATTGAGACGATCCGCGGCCAGCTGGAGACCCAGCCCCGCACGAAGGAGGGCAACTTCTGGCACAAGAAGATCTATCCCAACCAGGTCTGGCTGGACGGCACTTACATGGCCCAGCCCTTCTACATGGAGTATGAGACACGCTGCAATGGGATGCACGGCTGCATTGACAGCTACAAGCAGTTCATGAACATCCAGAAGCACATGAAGGACGCCAAGACCGGCCTGTACTACCACGGCTACGACGAGAGCCGCGAGATGTACTGGGCGAACCCCGAGACCGGCTGCAGCGCCAACTTCTGGCTGCGCGCCATGGGTTGGTTCCTGGTAGCCATGGTAGACACGTTGGAGCGGATGGACAACCAGCTTTACTACGAGTACCGCGCCATCATGGCAATGCTGAAGGACGCGGTGGACGCGATGATCGCCTTCCAGGATGCCGAGAGCGGCATGTTCTGGCAGGTCGTAGACAAGGCCGGGGTCGAAGGCAACTACCTTGAGACCTCCGGCAGCGCACTGTTCGCCTACGCCGTGCTCAAGGGCGTGCGTCTGGGCTACCTGCCCAAGCGCTACACGGCCTACGGTGAGAAGGCGTTCTACGGCACCTGTGACCGCCATCTGGGCGTGGGCGCGGACGGCGCTTTGCAGCTGGGCGGCATCTGTCTGGTGGCCGGTCTCGGCGGCGCGACCCGCCGCGATGGCAGTCTGGCGTACTATTTCAGCGAGCCCATCGTCGAGAACGACGCCAAGGGCGTAGGCCCGCTGCTGCTGGCCTACACGGAAATTCTGGCCGCACAAAAGCAGTAAGGAGGGCACACTATGCCGAAATTTATCGTCGGTGCCCGCCTGCACGACTACGGCAAGGGCAGCCCGGACGAGCTGTTCGGGCGCGTTGCCGCCGACGGCTTTGCCGCTGTGCAGCTGGCCTATAAAAAGTGTGTGCCGTCCGTCAGGAGCTATGCGGACGTGACCGACGCGCTGGTCGCCGAGACCGTCGCCGCCGAAAAGGCGCACAGCATTCAGGTGGCCGTGCTGGGAACCTACGTGGAGCTGGCCATCAACGATGAGAGCCGTTTGAAGAATGCGGCGGACTTCAAGAGCCAGCTGGCCGTCTGCAAGGCGCTGGGTGCCGGGTGCATCGGCACCGAGACGACCAGCATGGAAAAGCAGCCTGCCGGTACGACCCGCGAGGAAGCGCAGGAGCTGCTCTGCCGCAGCCTGGCGGACATTCTGCCCGCCGCCGAGGCACTGGGCGTGACCGTCGCCGTAGAGCCTGTGACCTACCACAGCATGAACTCCACCGCCGCGACGCGGCATATTTTGGACACGATGCGCAGCCCGAACCTGAAGGTCATCTTTGACATGAGCAATCTGGTGGATGCCGGGAACGTCGGCGCGCAGGACCGCATCTGGAACGACGTGGGCGAGCTGCTGGGCGACCAGATCGTGGCCGTCCACTTCAAGGGGCAGGCCTTTGCGCCGGACGGCGGGCTGCTCCACACGAGCCTGGAGGACAGCCTGACCGACTACGCGGGCGCGTTCGCCATGCTGCGGCAGCTGCCGCAGGACGCTCTGCCCGTGCTGCGTGAGGAGGCTGTGCCAGCCCGCGCTGCCAGCGATATTGCATTTATGAGAGGATTTTTTCATGACCGAAACGGAACGCAAAACATTGGTCGTTGACGAGAGCGGTGCGGGCGACTACCGCACGCTGACCGAGGCCGTTGCCGCCTGTGCGGCCACGCCGGACGAGCCGGTGCGGTTCTACATCAGGCACGGCATCTACGAGGAACGGCCCTTCATTGAGCTGGCGGACTATGTCATCGAGGGCGAGTACCGCAACGCGACAGTTATCACGGCGTCTGTGGGCGGGCGTGACCCGTGGCCGGGCGAGGTCAAAACCGGCACCTTCCGCAGCGCAACGCTGTTTCTGGGCGGCGGCAGGGCCGTTGTGCGCAACCTGACCGTGCAGAACAACGCCGGGGACGGCGCAAAGGCCGGTCAGGCACTGGCCGTCTACGCCGACGCGAGCCGCGTGCTGATGGAGAATGTGAACCTCTACGGCAACCAGGACACGCTGTTTACCGCTCCCCTGCCCCTGCAGGAGCGCGAGCAGAACGGCTTCCGCGGCCCGCGGGAGAACACGCCCCGGCTGGACACCGTGCAGTACTACAAAAACTGCACGATCCGCGGCAACATCGACTTTATCTTTGGCGGTGCAAACGCTGTGTTCGACACCTGCCGCCTTGAGCCGTGGCATCACATCAGCGGCACCTGCTATATCACGGCTCCCAGCACGCCCGCAGGCAAGCCCGGCTACCTGTTTGTGAACTGCACCGTGCAGGGCAGCTGTGCGCCCGGCAGCGTCTATCTGGGCCGTCCCTGGCGCGCGGACGCGGCCTGCTACTGGCTGGACTGCGCGTTGAGCGACGAGGTCTGCGCTGACGGCTGGGACAACTGGCGTGACACCGAGAACGAAAAGACCGCCCGCTTTGGTGAGCACGGCTCCACCGGCCCCGGCAGCGCCGCCAAGCGCGCCTTTGGCAGCGTGGATAACGATAACGAAGCGAACGCCCAGCGGGAGATATACGCGCGAGTAAGAGCGGAATTTGGCGTGGAATAAGGCATAGAAAAGGCGGCAGACCGTTTGTGGTCTGCCGCTTTTGCTTTCCTAAGCCTTCCCCCCTTTACTGTGCGCTCGTCTCGCCGCCCTCGACCACGAGGCTGTCCTCATAGTCAGTGCCGTAGGTGTCAACGAGAGTGGCCTCATAGTCGGCGTGGAAGAAATTCTCCTTGCCCAGAGCCTTGATCTCGTCGTTGATGGCATTCAGCAGCGTCTCATTGCCCTTGTTGACGGCGGGGGCAATCGTGTCCTGGCTGCCCAGGGACGGGATGCCGACAGTGTAGCCGGGGTTCTGGCTGGCAAACGCGATGACCTCGGTGTTGTCGTTGGCCCAGGCCACGCCGCCGTTCTCCATTGCGCTCTTGGCCGTGGCGTAGGAGTCATACTTCTGCAGCGGGATGTCGGGGTAGTTCTGGGTCAGGTAGGTCTCTGCGGTAGTGCCGGAGATAACGATCATCTGGTCATCGGCGTTCCAGCTGTCCAGCGACGTGATGACGTTGGAGTCCGGGGAAACGACGCCCAGTGCAACGTTCATGTAGGGCAGCGCAAAATCGACCTCCTCGGCGCGTTCCGGCGTGACCGTGAAGTTGGCCAGAATGACATCGACCTTGCCGGTCTGCAGGTACTCGATACGGTTGGCGGCCTCGGTGGAGACGTAGTTCACCTTGACGCCCAGATCCTCGGCCAGGCGGTTGGCAAAGTAGATGTCATAGCCCTGATACTCGCCGTTTTCATCGACATAGCCGAACGGGTTCTTGTCAGAGAAAACGCCGATGTTGATCGTGCCGTCCGCCTTGATCTCGTCCAGCGTGCGGTAAACAACACCGTCGGCGGATGCCGAGGTCGAGGCAGTGCCCGTGGAGGCGCTGCTGCCGCAGGCGGCCAGAGACAGGCTCAGGGTTGCGGCCAGGGCCGCGGCGGTCAATTTGGTTGCTTTTTTCATGGTGATATCCTCCTTTTTTCGTCTTTCGTTTTCCTCTATGTATTTCTTTCCACAAAAGGGAATCTATGGTACGCCCCGCGAAGCGGGCGCTTGCCTCCCCTAGCAGGGGAGGTGGCTCGAAGAGCCGGAAGGGTTGAACTTTGCCACAGTTCTAAATGTTTTGGGTAATGGCGAGGTTCTCTCCCCCACCCGCTTCGCGGGAGCCCCCTCGCAGAGGGGGCCAAGTCCATTACTTCACACTGTCAAAGGTGAAGGTGCGCAGGAACTTCTGCGCGCGCTCTGTCTTGGGGTGGTCGAAGAACGTCTCCGGCGTGCTCTCCTCAACGATTTTGCCGCCGTCCAGGAAGATGACACGATCCGCAATCGCGCGGGCAAACTGCATCTCGTGGGTGACAATGATCATCGTGCGGCCCTGCTTCGCCAAATCGAGCATAACGTCCAGCACCTCGCGGACCATTTCGGGGTCAAGGGCTGCAGTCACTTCATCGAACAACAAAATTTCAGGGTGCATCGCCAGTGCGCGGACGATCGCAACACGCTGCTTCTGGCCGCCGGACAGCTCCCGCGGGTAGCTCCTGGCCTTGTTCAGCAGGTTCACGCGGTCCAGCAGGGCCTCGGCTTCCTTCTGTACCTCGTCTTTGGGACGCTTGGCCACCTTGAGCGGAGCCAGCATAACGTTGTCCAGCGCGGTCAGATGCGGGAACAGTTCATAGCTCTGGAATACCATGCCGATGCGCTGGCGCAGACTCGTCAGCCCCTTGCCGCCGTAGGCGACGGTCTCATTGCCCAGGCGGACGCGCCCGCTCTGGGTGGGCTCCAGCGCGTTGATGCAGCGCAGCAGCGTGCTCTTGCCGCAGCCGCTGGGGCCTACCACCACGACGACCTCGCCGGGGCGGACGGAAAAGCTGACGTCATCCAGCACGGTATTTTCCCCATAGCCCTTGACCAGATGCTCTACGGTCAAAATCGGTTCTGGCATGGTTCCTTACCTCCATTTTTTCTCTAAGTACGATGCCAGCAGGCTGATGGGCCAGCAGGCGAGGAAATACAACAGGAACACGACCAGATAGATGCCGAATGCAGCGTTCGGGCTGGCCATGCGGTTGGCCTCAATGATCTGCTGCGCGACCTTCAGCACCTCGACGACGCCAATCATCAGCACAAGGCTGGTGGTCTTGATCATGCGGGTGATCAGGTTGATGCTCAACGGGATCAGGCGGCGCACCGTCTGCGGAATGATGATGTACCAATAGGTCTGCGCCTTCGTCAGGCCCAGCGCCTCGCTGCTCTCATACTGGTGCTTCGGGATGGAGATCAGCGCGCCTCTCACAAGGTCGCTCATCTCTGCCGTGCCCCACAGCACAAACACGATGACGGATGCCGTCTCGCCCGAGAGGTCCCAGCCCCACGCGCGGGTCGTGCCGAAAAACACAAGGAACAGCAGCACCATCTGCGGCATAATGCGGATGATTTCGAGATAAACCCGCAGGATGGCTTTTACAACGGGATTTTTGCCGCTCATCAGCACGCCCAGCAGGATGCCCAGCGGGATGCTTATGGCGACGGAAAGCAGGCTGATGCGCAGGGCCACCCACAGGCCACCCAGCAGGCGGGCCATGTTTTTGCCCTTGAGCAGTACGTTAAGCCCCAAATCCGGCATAGCGCAGCCTCCTTTCCAGCAGAGACCCCAGCAGCGAAACCGGGAGCAGGATCAGCAGGTAAAAGACCACAAGAAGGAACAGGCTCTCGGTGGTTTTGTAGTACAGGCCGATGAGGTCCTTCGCCGTGAACATCAGGTCCATCAGGCTGATAGCGCTGAACACGCTGGTTTCCTTTAAAAGGAAAATGGCATTGGCGACGAACGCCGGGACGCTGGTTGACATGGCCTGCGGCAGGATGACGTAGCGCATCGTCTGCATCCGGTCCAAGCCGAGGCTGTAGGCGCTCTCGGTCTGGATCGGCTCGATGGATTCCAGCCCGCTGCGGAACGCCTCCGCCATGTAGCTGCCGCCCAGAAACGCCAGACCTGCAATGCCGCAGACCGCAGCGTCAGTCCTGATGCCGATCTTCGGCAAACCATAATAGATGAAAAACAACTGGACCAGGAGCGGCGTGTTGCGGCTGAGCTGGATATAAAAGCCGACGACGCGGCGCAGCACAGGCACCTTATAATACTGGACCAGTGCGCAGACCAGCCCGATGACAATAGCCAGCGCGATACCTGCCAGCCCCAGACGCAGGGTCAGCCACGCCGCTTTTTCAAACAGCGGCAGGTACTGTGCGACCACATTCCAATCCACAAAAGTCTCCCCTTCCCTATCGGGTCACGAAAAAAATAGGTAAAAAAATCCGGGCCTTCTCTGCGAAGGTTCCCGGACAAAGGTCAGGTTCAACACATGGGGGTTCTGGTAGGCCCCACAGACCATGCCCGGTGACAGCGCATACGACAACAACACATAGCGGACATAGCGGTATTCCCCTTTCCTGTTTTTGGTTTGCATTGTTCAAACCCGATGCCAGTATAATATACCTATTTACCTAGAATGTCAATAGGTTTTAGCTTTTAATTTGACTTTTTCTGTAAAATAATTGCGCCGCGTTTGTGTAGAGTGCACAAACGCGGCGCAATGTGTTTTATGATGTAGGGGCGCACCAAAAAAGGGCGCTGCCCTTGCGGACAGCGCCCTTTGTATTGCTTTTCAGAGCAAGAAATTACTTCTCGATCTTGGAAACAACGCCGGAACCAACGGTGTGGCCGCCCTCGCGGATAGCGAAACGCAGGCCCTCTTCCATGGCGACGGGGGTGATCAGCTCAACATGCATATCGACGTTGTCGCCGGGCATGCACATCTCGGTGCCCTCGGGCAGGGTGATGATGCCGGTAACGTCGGTGGTGCGGAAGTAGAACTGAGGACGATAGTTGTTGAAGAACGGGGTATGACGGCCGCCCTCTTCCTTCTTCAGGACGTAAACGTGGCCGTCGAAGGTGGTGTGGGGATGAACAGAGCCGGGCTGGCACAGGCACTGGCCACGCTCGATCTGGTCACGGTCAACGCCACGCAGCAGGGCGCCGATGTTATCGCCAGCCTGAGCGAACTCCAGGCTCTTGCGGAACATCTCGAGGCCGGTGATGGTGGTGGTCATCTTCTCTTCCTTGATACCGACGATCTCCATCTGGTCGCCGACGTGGGCAGTACCACGCTCGACACGACCGGTAGCGACGGTGCCACGGCCAGAAATGGTCATGACGTCCTCAACGGGCATCAGGAAGGGCTTGTCAGCAGCACGATCAGGAGTGGGGATGTAGCTGTCAACAGCGTCCATCAGCTCCCAAATGCACTTGTACTCGGGGGCGTTGGGATCGGTGCTGGTGGACTCCAGAGCCTTCAGAGCAGAACCACGGATGATGGGGGTGTTGTCGCCATCGAAGTCGTACTCGTTCAGCAGCTCACGGATCTCCATCTCGACCAGATCCAGCAGCTCCTCGTCGTCGACCATATCGCACTTGTTCATGAACACGACGATATAGGGCACGCCGACCTGACGAGCCAGCAGGATGTGCTCACGGGTCTGGGGCATGGGACCATCGGTAGCAGCAACGACCAGAATAGCGCCGTCCATCTGAGCAGCACCAGTGATCATGTTCTTAACGTAGTCAGCATGGCCCGGGCAGTCAACGTGAGCGTAATGTCTCTTCTCTGTCTCATACTCAACGTGAGCAGTAGAAATTGTGATACCACGTTCTCTTTCTTCTGGAGCCTTATCGATGTTCTCGAAATCTGTAGCTTCGTTACCGGATACTCTTGCAGCAAGTACCTTTGTGATTGCTGCTGTTAAAGTTGTTTTACCATGATCTACGTGACCGATGGTACCAATGTTACAATGCGGTTTACTTCTTACATACTTTTCCTTAGCCATTTCTAAACGTCCTCCTAACATTTTTTAAATTTTAATTTAGAAATATCTGCTATATACACATAGCTTAATTATATGGGAAAGTTGCTAAAAAAGCAACCCCCCAAAATTGTTACATTAACGAATTAACATTCTCATCCGTTCTTCTGTGCCAATACTTTGTCCTGTACGTTCTTTGGACATTTCTCGTATTTCTCGAAGAACATGGAGTAGTTACCACGTCCCTGAGTAGTAGAACGAAGTTCTGTTGAATAACCGAACATCTCAGCAAGTGGAACAAATGCGCGAACAATCTTTCCACCACCGATATCGTCCATACCTTCAATCTGACCACGTTTTGCGTTCAGACTTCCGATTACGTCACCCATGTATTCCTCAGGCATCGTAACTTCAACCTTCATAATAGGCTCTAACAGCACTGCATCACCTTTCTTCATAGCATCTTTGAATGCCATGGAACCAGCGATGTGGAATGCCATTTCACTCGAATCGACTTCATGGTAAGAACCATCATAACAGTTCGCATGAATACCGAGTACCGGGAATCCGGCAAGGATACCTGCCTGAGCAGCTTCCTGAATACCTTCGTCGACAGCCGGAATGTATTCCTTCGGAATAGCACCACCAACGACTGTAGACTCGAATTCGTAAGTGTTCTCGCCGTTTGGATCCATCGGTGTGAAACGAACACGACAGTGACCATACTGACCACGACCACCAGACTGTTTTGCGTACTTCGAATCGATTTCGACTTCTTTTGTAAATGTTTCTTTGTAAGCAACCTGTGGAGCACCTACGTTTGCTTCTACCTTGAACTCACGAAGCAGACGGTCTACGATAACTTCCAAGTGAAGCTCACCCATTCCGGCAATGATTGTCTGACCGGTTTCCTGATCAGTATGAGCACGGAATGTCGGATCTTCTTCAGCAAGTTTTGCCAAAGCTTCACCCATTTTACCCTGATCGTTCTTTGTTTTCGGCTCGATAGCAAGCTCGATAACCGGTTCAGGGAATTCCATGGATTCCAGAACAACCGGATGTTTCTCATCACAGATAGTATCACCTGTTGTTGTCAATTTGAAACCAACAGCTGCTGCGATATCTCCGGAATATACTTTATCCAATTCACTACGTTTATTTGCGTGCATCTGCAAAATACGTCCGACACGCTCTTTCTTTCCTTTTGTTGCATTGAGTACATAAGAACCGGAGTTCAATGTACCGGAATACACACGGAAGAATGCCAGCTTACCAACAAATGGGTCTGTCATAATCTTAAATGCCAATGCTGCGAATGGCTCATCATCAGAAGATTTACGAACGACTTCGTTACCATCTTCGTCTGTACCGGTGATATCAGGGATATCTGTTGGTGCAGGCATGTACTCGATAACACCATCTAACATCTTCTGTACACCTTTGTTCTTGTAAGCAGAACCACAGTATACCGGAACAGCCTCACAAGCGATTGTTCCTTTACGAAGAGCTTTCTTCAAATCTTCAACGGATGGCTCTTCACCTTCAAGATACTGCATCATCAGATCATCATCCAAGTCACAGATTTTCTCAACAAGGTTTTCATGCCATTCTTGAGCAAGATCTTTCAAATCATCCGGAATCTCAGTGATTTCGATATCCTCGCCCTTGTCATCTTTATAGTAGTATGCTTCCATCTCAAACAAATCAACCAATCCGACGAAATCGTCTTCCTGACCAATCGGAATCTGAACAGGAATTGCATTTTTACCCAAACGATCAATAATCGTCTGTACTGACATAAAAAAGTCTGCACCCATCTTATCCATTTTGTTGATGAATGCCATACGTGGTACATTGTAAGTGTCAGCCTGACGCCAAACGTTCTCAGACTGAGGTTCTACACCAGCTTTTGCATCAAACACACCAACTGCTCCATCCAGTACACGCAGTGAACGCTCTACCTCTACAGTAAAGTCTACGTGTCCAGGAGTATCAATGATGTTGATACGGTGCTCCAATGCACCCGGTTTAGCTTTGTGATGATCTTCCAAAGTCCAGTGACAGGTAGTAGCGGCAGAAGTAATTGTAATACCTCTTTCCTGCTCCTGCTCCATCCAGTCCATTGTGGAAGCGCCATCATGAGTCTCACCGATTTTATAATTCACACCGGTATAGTACAGAATACGCTCTGTAAGTGTTGTCTTACCGGCATCGATATGAGCCATAATACCAATATTTCTGGTACGCTCAAGTGGATATTCTCTTCCAGCCAAAGCCAGTTCCTCCTTTTTCCAAAATAGGTGGCACAAGAATTACCAGCGGTAATGTGCGAAGGCTTTGTTTGCCTCTGCCATCTTGTGCATATCTTCTTTTTTCTTTACGGATGAGCCAGTGTTGTTTGCAGCATCCATAATCTCATTGGCAAGTCTCTCCTTCATGGTCTTTTCCCCTCTCGCACGAGAATAGGTTGTCAACCAGCGAAGAGCCAGCGCCTGACGACGATCCGGACGAACCTCGATTGGAACCTGATAAGTGGAACCACCGATACGTCTAGCTTTGACCTCGAGTTCAGGCATTACGTTGTTCATAGCTTCATCGAATACTTCAAGAGCATCCTTACCTGTCTGCTCTGCTACCTGCTCAAATGCACCGTATACGATTTTCTGAGCAACGCCCTTTTTACCGTCCAGCATAATGTTGTTAATCAGTTTTGTAACAATCTTATTTTTGTAAACTGGATCAGCCAATACGTCTCTTTTCTGAATATGTCCTTTACGTGGCACGTTACTTCCCTCCTTAATAATAATTAATTCACAGGTACTCACGACTTGTGTCCGCACCAGTTTAAAGTTTGCTCACTTTTATATAGTAAGATGCAAAAATTAATCCGGTACTTTTAAATTAGCTTATTTTGCAGCTTTCGGTTTCTTGGCACCGTACTTAGAACGAGCCTGCTTACGATCAGCTACACCTGCGGTATCCAATGTACCACGGATAATGTGGTATCTGGTACCAGGAAGATCCTTAACACGTCCACCACGAATCATAACAACGCTATGCTCCTGAAGGTTGTGGCCTTCACCCGGAATATAACTTGTTACCTCGATGCCGTTGGAAAGACGAACTCTGGCAATCTTACGAAGTGCTGAGTTAGGCTTCTTCGGAGTAGCAGTACGTACAACAGTACAAACACCACGCTTCTGTGGAGAACTCGTATTAACGGACTTTTTCTTCAAAGAATTGTAGGATGACTGCAGTGCTGGAGAATTGGATTTCTTAGCAACCGATTTTCTACCCTGCTTTACTAACTGGTTAAAAGTTGGCATTAATTTTCACCTCCTGTAATCTAATTTGTCATGGTCTGCGGAACTAGTTGTCCTATTTTTGAGGACACAAAAAAGCCCACACGAAACGCATGCTAAATCATTATATCGTGTGGACTTTCCTTTGTCAAGCCGTTTTTTTCAGTTATTTCCATTGATTTGCCATTAAAATAACATCGGAAAATCAATTTTTTTCAATACATAACTCATCGGGTCAAATTTCTGAATCGTCCGAAGAATTTCACTCTGTTTTGCGCACTCCGAAATCTCCCTGCACCACGTTACATCCTGAAACGCTCCTATCACTGCCAGTAAAACCCAGATTAAAACAATTCCGATACAAGCACCGAAAATGGCACCTCCCAGCCGGTTTACGGTTTTCAGCACCGGTATGTGGTCTACTAATTTCAGCACACGGACTACAATTCCCACCGCAATCACTGCCACAAGAAGCGCAATTACATACGCCGCACCGCTTTGCACTTCGGAATTTGCTGCAAACAGCGGTTTTAGAACCGGCACCAAAATCATCGTAAGGGCAAGCACCACAACCATCCGCAAAAGTGAAAATACTTTTAATAAAAGTCCTTTATGAACGCCATCCAGTATGCACACCAAAAAGATTCCGGTGGCAATCAGTTCCACAAGTGTTGTACTCATGTTTTTTCCTTTCTCATTTCGTCTGCAATCGTATTTTCTGTATCGTCGATGAATCAATCAGTGTACAAACCTGTCCATCTGATGTCGGATACACCGCATCAATCTCCTGCTCAAAATGATAATCAAATTTGTCATGTCCATTGGTTCTCAAAATATTGCAGGAACGGTTTCCCGTAAAAATAATTTCATCTCCGTACATTTCCATATCTGCATATTCATAAGAAATGTCCTGCTGCATTTTTTCCCTGCCGGACAAATTATACAAATTTAATGTTTGTTTTTTTGCATTTCCCTCTTTTTGCAGGACAAAAGCTAACGCATCATCTCCCACAGCAAGGCTTTTAATTGAATCTGAAAATGTTTTTTCCGTAACAACTTCCGGCTGTTTCATCTGTCCAAAAATAGAATACCCCTTTTCGTGGGCAACCAGCACTTCATCATCCGACACGAATTCAACATCGGCAATCATCTTGTTTCCGAATGACTTTCCGCCTACCAATGTATTTTTGTCCTGTCCAACTTCCGTAAAATTGTAAAAGCTGACTTTCGTTTCAAAATCACTGCTGCCTGCTATCATATAAGAAGTGACAACACTTTTCCCATCCGGTGAAATATCAAAATCAAGCGGATATCCTTCCTCCGAAACATTGGTTGGAATTTCCACCAATAAACTCTCTGCATTGCTGTACGGATTATAAATGTTTAAAACATTGGAATCCTTATCCTGCAGAAGAATCGCAACAACGCCCTGTCTTGCTACTTTTGCACGTACAATCGGAAGGCTTGTCTCAACGGTAACGCCTTCATCTTTTCCGTTATAAATATAACACTGTTTCCCGCCCACATCAGCAACCGACACATAATCGCCACACACGTCCACCTGTGGCTGCTTCATTTCATAACCGCCATTCCACAAACTTTTCCCTTCGTTATTAATCTCACTAATACCACTGCGGCTGTATTTTAAAATATTTCCATTATGATATCGGTAATTCACATTGTTACTGTCGCTGCGGTTTACTTTGTTTTTCACTTCATAGCCACGGTAACATCGATTTCCATATAAATAAGAGGCCACACCAAAGCCGCCGGCAACAAACATCAGCCCCAAAATCACCAGGCCTACAATCCATTTCTGTTTATTTTTCAAAAAGTCTTTCATTTTCTACCCTTCTTGCTCGTACTCGAATCGAAAATTTCTCTGATTACGGTAACTTATATTATAGCATAGAAAAGAATTATTGTACAACGCCATTTTGCGCAGGTGCCGAAGGTACGGGCGTTGGCGAAACACTCGGCACCGACGTATTTTCCTGTGTTGGTGGAACCGTTGATGGACACGGGGTAAGCTTTGCTTTCTGTGTCTCTACAATCGTCTTGTCCTGATTTGCCGGGCGCGACCGGTTCATTGTCTGGATTGTATTCAACTGCTGCTTCACCTGATTGAGCGCGGACTGGTTCTGCATCAGCACAACAAATGCAAACACGACAATCAATGCAGTCACTGCCGCTATGCCATACCCCATATGTACTTCCTTCTGTTTTTTCTTTGTCCGAAACTTTTCTTTTTCCTCCATAATACCGCGAATATTTCTCACCACGCGGTCATCTTCCTGCTCCACAATATGAACATGACGATTATTTTCCCTCTCCATATAATGAAGCATCTCCGGATTTTTCTCATAATAAATATAGTAACCCTTTTGTTTTTCCAACTGTCCGCTACGATACAAAAAGAAACTATCTTCACCGTCTGTTTCATCATAAAGATATAAAACCTTATCCCGTTTTTCAAAATTCAGTTTATGCATCTGAAGAAGCTGCCCCGCCTGATTAACAGAAAATCCCTGACAACTGTAAAACCATCCGACAATTTCCAAATCCGTAAAATTTTCCTTCATTTCCGAATAAATGTAATCCCAGTCTTCATCGGTAAATTTCGGGCCGCTCCGTCCTGCAAAATTATGGATTTCCACGACACCTGAAATCTGGTAAATTTTCTCCCCATCACATATCAGGCTCGTGCCCAAAAGCACTGCTGCCTTTTCCATCCCATGACTCTGCTCTGCCAGACGTTTTACAAAACGAATGACATAATCTTCCATATAAATTCGTCCCCGTCCCGGAATCTCTCCAATCTGCCGAACACTTTTTGGTCTTGTCCACTGCATGACTTGTCCTCCCTTTATTGTTTTTTCTCAATCGACAGTTTTATCATATCACTCTGCGAGAGCGGATTTTGTCGATTCAGAACCCGAGAACAAATTTTATTGAAGTTTTTTCCGCATGATTTTTGGAAATAATGAGAATACTTTTGTTAGGATGCTCGGTTTTCAAAGCCAATGGGTGTTCTTTACCAAACAACACAGAAAGGTTTTTTATTATGGCAGAATATTTTAATCCCGGCGAAAGCCGTTCCTTATTTAATTTTACTACATCACTTCAGAATTTATTAGAGAAAAAGAATTACCATTCGCGCGACATCGTCCTTGTCTGCATCGGCTCCGACCGTGCCACCGGCGACTGCTTAGGTCCGATTGTCGGTCATAAATTAGCTCGTTTTTGCAGTACACATAAAAACAGCCTCCATCTTTTCGGCACACTGGAACAGCCTATCCATGCCAAAAATCTGGAAACCACTTTACAATTCATTCATTCCTGTTATAAAAACGCACTGATCATCGCAATCGACGCATCCCTCGGTGTCGTCGAACACGTCGGCTATATCACGTTAGGCGAGGGATCGCTCTGTCCCGGCGTCGGCGTTGATAAAAATCTTCCGGAAGTAGGCGATATTTTCATCACCGGCATTGTCAATCTTTCCGGATTCGGGAGCCAGATGCTGCTGCAGACAACGCATTTGAATCTTGTCATGCAGCTTGCTGATTTCATCAGTCTCGGACTGTTTCGATGTCTTATGCACTCACAGTTCCGTTCTTCCCTCAAGTGCGCGGAATAATGTCATTTCGTCAATAAATTCAAGCGCACCGCCAACCGGAACTCCGCTGGCAATCCGGGTTACTTTAATCCCCGCCTGCTTGACATATTTGCTTATCCAAAGTGCTGTTGCTTCTCCTTCCACCGTGGAATTTGTCGCAATAATAACTTCTTTGATATCTTCCCGTTGAAGGCGCTGCAGCAGTTCCTTGAGTTTTAAGTTCTCCGGCTGCACACCAACCATTGGATTCACCGCACCGTGAAGTACATGGTACACGCCCTTGTACTGTCCGGTTTTCTCATAAGCCGCCAAATCACTCGGTTCCTCGACTACCATAATCGTCTGGTGGTCTCTTTTTTCGTCCGCACACACCTGACACAATTCCCGGTCAGACAAATTAAAACATTCTTTGCAAAAACAAATCTTCTGCTTTGCCGTCAATATACTGTCCGCTAAATGTTTCACGCGTGCTTCCGGCAGATTTAAAATATGCAGTGCCAGCCGCTGTGCTGACTTTGGACCAATGTTTGGCAGACTTGCCAATTCTTCGATTAAATTTGTAATCGACTCACTATAATACTTCATTAGAATGGGAAGCCTCCGCCAAGGTTCAATCCACCGGTCAATGCTTCCATGGATTTTGCACTGTCTTCTTCGAGCTGGCGCAATGCCTCATTCGTTGCTGCCACAATCAAATCCTCTAACATTTCAATATCATCCGGGTCAACAACTTCTTCGCTCAATTTTACGGAAAGAACTTCTTTTTTGCCGGAAACTTTTACCGTAACGGCACCGCCGCCAGCCGTCGCTTCATACTCTTTTTCTTCCATTTCTTTTTGTGTTACTTCCATCTGACGCTGCATCTTCTGCGCCTGCTTCATCAAATTATTCATGTTTCCCGGCATTCCGCCCTGAAATCCACCTCTTCTTGCCATTTTTCTTCTTCCTTTCTTTTTCTATGTCGGTCAATCCAACATTTCAATTTCTACATTTTTTATTATATTCCGCAGCTCCGGCAAAGCATTCATTTCCTGACGATTTTCCACAAAACGCACATCTAACGAAATCTCTTTGCCCGTCAATTGACCGGCTGCCTCAATCAGCACCTGCTGATTTTCCTCTTTTTTAAAATACTCGGCAGGCATTCCCTGCGTAAAGGCAAGGACTAATTTCCCAGCCTCCGATACGGAAATCCTCACATCTAAAAGCATAGACCGCGACACCTGATCGATTCGTCCAAGTATCTGGTTCCAGTTTGCCACCACACCTCTTACATCATCAGGAACTGCTTCAGGACGAATTTCTCTCTGTGGCTTAATTACCGGCTTGTTCTCAGATGTTCCCGCACTTTGCGCTGCCACAAAGGTGCCGGACTCCATCATCTCCTGCCACTGTTCATTCTTCTGCTCCAACTGATTTAACCGCTGAATCAGCGAATCGTAATCCGTCTGCATCTGCGGACGGCACAAGCGAATCATCGCCATCTCAAGCATGACACGCTTATTGTTTGCATATTTCATGTCATTTGCCAAATCCGACAAAATACGGATATAGCGGAACAAAATTTCCAATTCGATCTGCTCGGCAAAACGGGAAAGTTCCTGCCTGTTTTCCTCCGACATATCCACTAACTGCTCTGCCTCATCCGCAGTTTTCACAACCAAAAGATTGCGCAGATACCAAATCAGTTCATTGACAAATTGCGATAAATCCTTGCCCTGCTCAACCATCTCAGCCACAATGGCAATCACGCCATCGACCTGATTTTTTATCAAAGCCTCCATCAGCCGGTGATATACACTGTGGTCGACAGCACCAAGAATTTTCAAAACATTTTCATACGTTAATTTCTGTCCGAAATAAAAAGAAATACACTGTTCCAAAAGACTTAAGCCATCACGCAGTGCGCCGTCTGCCTGTCTCGCAATGTAAGTGAGTGCCTTGTCTTCTGCCTCAATTCCTTCTATTTCTAATAATTCCCGCAGTCTTGCCGCAATTGTTTCCACCTGAATCCGTTTGAAATCATAGCGCTGACAGCGCGACAAAATGGTAAGTGGAATCTTATGTGCCTCCGTCGTTGCCAAAATGAAAATCAGATAGGAAGGCGGCTCTTCCAATGTTTTCAAAAGTGCATTAAATGCGCTTGTCGAGAGCATATGCACCTCATCAATAATATACACTTTGAAACGTCCCTCTGCCGGTGAATACTGCACTTCATCAATCACCTGCCGGATGTCATCCACACGGTTATTCGATGCCGCATCGATTTCCACTACGTTCATGGAAGACTGTTCCTCAATTACCTTACACATTGCACACTCACCACAAGGACCATTCGGTCCCGGATTTTCACAGTTTACTGCCTTTGCAAAAATTTTGGCAACCGTCGTTTTTCCGGTTCCTCTCGTTCCGCAAAACAAATAAGCATGTCCAATCCGGTCCGCCTGAATCTGATTTGTGAGCGTTTTTACAATATGTTCCTGCCCCCGGACACTGGAAAAGTCCTTGGGACGATATTTCCGATATAAAGCCTGATATGACATAATTGCCTCTTTCTGTTACACACCAAAACTGATGCCCAAATTTTTCGCCTCGCGGATAATGGAAGAATCCGGGTCTACCATCTTTAATTTACCCGCTACTTCTTCTAACGGAATCGGAATGATTTCTCTATTTTTAAATCCAACCATGTATCCGTATTTTTCTTCTAAGATCAACTGAGCCGCTGCTGCCCCAAGGCGGCTGGCAATCACACGGTCATACGCACACGGGCTTCCCCCGCGTTGTGTGTGTCCCGGCACCGTAATGCGAATTTCCTGCCCGGTGCGCTCCTCAATCTCTGCTCCTATTTTATAGGAAACACTTGGATACGGATTATTCTTTAATTTTGCTTTTCTCTCTTTCTTCGTAAGAAGTGCGTCCTCCTTACTAATTGCACCCTCTGCCACTGCCAGAATCGAAAAACGCTTTCCGGCATCCGTGCGCTTCTGAATTGCCTGTACCACAGCGTCAATATCATATGGTATTTCCGGAATCAAAATCACATCTGCTCCCCCGGCAATCCCGGCATGAAGTGTAAGCCATCCAACTTTATGTCCCATAACTTCCACGATAAATACTCTTCCGTGCGAATACGCTGTCGTGTGAATACAATCAATCGCCGTAGTCGCAATATCCACGGCACTCTGGAAACCAAATGTCATATCCGTTCCCCAAATGTCATTGTCAATGGTTTTTGGAAGCCCTACTACATTTAAGCCTTCCTCCCGCAGCATATTGGCGGATTTATGTGTGCCATTTCCTCCCAAAATCACAAGACAGTCAAGTTTTAATTTATGGTAAGTATTCACCATCGCCGCCACTTTATCCATGCCGTTGGCATCCGGCTTTCTCATATTCTTAAATGGCTGTCTCGAAGACCCAAGAATCGTTCCACCCTCCGTCAAAATACCGGAAAAATCAAGCGGTTTCATTTCTACATACTTTTCATACATCAAACCCTTATACCCCTCAAGGATACCGATAATCTGTGTGTCCGGGTCTGCATTATACAACGTTTTTGCCACGCCGCGCATTGTTGCGTTCAAAGCCTGGCAGTCACCACCACTGGTCAAAAAAGCTACTCGTCTCATATCTGCCTCCCTTTCGAAAGTACGTGTCTTAGATACGTTCTTTAGTTTACCCTATTTTGCGGGTTTAGGCAATAGTGGAATGAATTTCGTACGAGGGTTAGGCAGAAAAAGAATTCTAGCACCATCTCTTTTCAGCATAAAAAAGATACTATAGACCTATCTTACAACAGATCTATAGTATCTTGTAATTATTATTTTACTTTAATTTTCTTAACAGCACTAAAACTTCCGTATACTTTCTTACCAGCTTTGTCTTTTCGATATGCAGCTACTTTGATAAAATACTTTTTGCCCTTTTTCAGCTTTTTCGTAACATAATTTGCTTTCTTAGTAGTAATCTTAACGGCTGCCTTCTTAAATTTCTTATCGGTCGAATACATCACCCGATAACCGGCTGCCCTCTTGACTTTCTTCCAGGAAATCTTAGCTTTTTTTGCCTTTGTCACTGTTACTTTTACACCCTTGACTTTAGCCACTTTAATCTTTTTTACTGCCCTCACAGTCGCTTTCGGCTGTGGGCTTTCTATTTTCTTGTTTTCCGAAGACTGTGTCAGTGCCGGTGTCTGACTTGGTACAATAGTCGGTGCCGGTGTTTCCGTAACATTCGGTGTAGCAGTCGGCGTTACAGAAGGAGCCACACTTGGTGTCGGTACAGGAGTCGGCTTTGGTGTCGGATCCGGAATTGCATCGGCACCTTTTTCATCTACAAATCTCCAGTGATCAAATTTAGCCAGAGATACCTTATCTTCTCCCTTAAATACCATATATAGGTCATGAATTCCCGTTGCATTTGTTATATCCGTAGAAAGTATTTTGAATATATACTCACCACCGGTATTATCAATACTAAGTGTTCCGATCAATGGTCCATCTGCTGAATCCAAGTGTAATTCCATAGTTGCTTTTTTCTCGCTTGCTATGGCAGCTCTAAAGGAAACTGCACTCTTTTCACCAAAATCCACATTTTTTACTTTAATCGTACTTCCATTTTTAATGTCACAAAGGTTCATTCCCACTGTGCCATTTCCTTCTGACTCAACATTTGTTCCTTTTGCATAGGTTTCTGCCTCCGTCCACTGATATGGATCCAGTTTTGCAATTGGGGCAGGTCCGTCCTTTGTCATATTTAAAGTAGGGAATGTACCGTCCTCATTATATGTAAACTCTTCCACAGAAACAGAACGGTGATAACTGCTGCCTCCCTTTAATTTCTGATCGTGATAGAACAGATACGAATGTCCCATAAAGTCTACAACACCCGGATGGTTTGTATAGCAGCCCCCCTGGGATGGCATAATAACTCCCTGATATTCCCACGGACCGGTTGCCGATTTACTTGTAGAATATGCCAGATGTTCTGCTCCACCTGTTGGTCCAAATGCAGCATATACCATATAATACAAACTGCCTCGTTTATAGAACCATGGTCCCTCTCCATAAGAACACTGACGGGATAATTTCCCATTTTCCATCACTTTAGGACCAAAACCTGACTCATTCATATCAAGCGATACAACACCTTTTTTACCAATAGTCGTATCATAAGAAAGCATATCCTCATTCAATTTCACATAGCGAAGATTGGGATTACCAAAATACAAATAAGCCTGTCCATCATCATCGATAAATACGGTCGGATCAATGTCATTCCAGTCCCCCTCATCTACCAATGGCTTACCAATAGCATCAACAAATGGTCCGGTTGCCTTATCACTGACACCTACACCAATAACCATACCACCATTCTTTTTATGAACCGGTACATACATATAAAATTTGCCATTTCTCTCAACACACTGTGGTGCCCAAGCACGAGGATCCTTCGTATCCATCCACTTAAAATTGTCTCTTGACAGAACAGTCCCATGATCTGTCCAGTTCACCATGTCTTTTGTTGAATAACATTTCCAGTCATTCATTGTGTAAAAATTTTTTACCAGTTTATCCTCATCATGCGTTGTATACAAGTACAGCGTATCCCCCGAAACCATCGGTGCCGGATCCGCTGTGTAAATATTTTGCACAATTGGATTGTCCGCTTTTGATGGGATTGATAATGATAATGTCGCCATGCATAGAACAAGTGCTCCGGCAACAACTTTTGAAAAAATTTTTTTCATTTTCACAAGCCTCCATTTCTTACCTTTAATCATTTTCACCTTTATTTTAACAAATCTGTATAGTTCTTTCTATGACATTTTATGTTCTATTTCATGATATATAGGGGCATTTTTTGTTGCTTTTCTCTGCCATAACGTGTATTCTATTTTTAGGATCAAAATTTTTCAGCAAAGGGGCTTCGAATAACTATGATAGACATTATTTACGTACAAAGCAATGCTTCGCATCCTGCAGGATTTACCTATACCGTAACTGATCAGTCAAATGACTGGTGGCTGATAACTATGACACATACACCGGCTTACCATATCATAGATGGAAAACGTATTATCATGCCCGCACACAGCATTACTCTATACCCACCCTATTCTTCTATTGAATACGGTTCCCTTGAAAATGAAATATTCTGTGATGACTGGCTGCGATTTTATACAGATGAACCATTTATCTGTAATGGTAGCGTACCTCTTGGTACCCCTTTTAAAGCAATGGATCACTCTTATATAAGCAGCCTTATTCACTTAATTGCTGTGGAAAATTTTTTTCAAAACCAATATAAAAATTTCACTGTTCAATCCCTGTTTCAGATTCTTTTTTCAAAACTAAAAGAATCTCTGTCCTACAATAAATCTAGTACTTTCCACGAAATGGCTTTGCAGCAGCTTCATATCAATATTGCCAGCAATCCGTCCTCTCCATGGAATATACCGGATATGGCCAAACAGTTACACATTTCAACAAGGCATCTGCAAAAATTGTATCAAAAAAAATTCGGTACATCGTGTATGGAAGACGTTATTGAACACCGCCTCCTGCTAGCTAAGGAAAAGCTGGCCACAACAACATTACCAATATACAAAATTGCAGAACAATGCGGCTATTCAAACGTCGAACATTTCAGCCGGCAATTTAAAGAAAAATTCACCACATCGCCAAAAGCATATCGTGAATCAGTAAAGAAAAACTAATGTATAGGTTTCTTTTTTTCACACACTAAAGAAACTTCTTTAAATTCCTTCACGAAATCCTTTCGGACTGATTCGATATCTTCTCCCCCTCTTGACACCCTCGCTTCCATATAATAGAATCTACTCAAAAAAACAGAATAGGAGGATTTCCTATGCAGTCTTTACAATCAACCGTAACCTTAAACAATGGTGTGGCTATGCCTATTTTCGGGCTTGGCGTTTACAATTCCAAGGAAGAAACCACTTTCGCCGTTTCGACAGCCATCAGACACGGATACCGCCTGATTGATACTGCCGCATTTTACGAAAACGAAAAAGAAGTCGGTGAAGGGATTAAAGACAGTGGAATTCCACGAGACGATTTATTTATTACAACCAAACTCTGGAACGACATGCAGCGCGAGAGCCGCCAGCGTGAATCATTCGAAAAAAGTTTAGACAACCTTGGTGTAGATGCCGTCGATTTATATCTCATCCACTGGCCAATACCCGGCAAAATCAAAGAAACGTGGCATGTGCTGGAACAATTATATGAAGAGGGACTTGTAAAGGCCATCGGCGTAAGCAACTTTTTACCGCATCACTTAGAAGAATTAAGTGTCCATGCAAACATTGCACCGGCCGTTGACCAGTTTGAATGTAACCCTTATTTAACAAGAAAAGAACTTCGTAACTACTGTAAGAAACACAATATCGTACCGGAGGCATGGAGTCCGCTCGCCCGTGGTGCATGCTTTGACGACCCGGTTCTGCAAAGCCTTGCCGAAAAGTATGAAAAAAATATTGCACAGATTATTCTGCGCTACGATGTGCAAAACGGCATCGTCACAATTCCAAAATCCACCAAAGAAGCCCGAATCCTCAGCAATTCGCAGGTTTTTGATTTTAAATTAAGCACCGAAGATATCGAAAAAATTGATGCCTTAAACAAAAATGAAATGCACGGCGACCCCGACCATGTGGACTTTTAATCCGGTGTAAAATTCTGTTGCATTTTGCACACATATAGTATAAAATGAAAGTACTGATTTTGTTTCAAGAGTGCTTGCTTTATCAGGCACAGTAAACGATTACTATTTATATAAAGAAAGGATGGTTTTTTAAAATGAACTTAAACAACATGCCAAAAACCAAAATCGGAATTGTTGCAGTAAGCCGTGACTGTTTCCCTGAGTCACTTTCTGTAAACAGAAGAAAAGCTTTGGTAGAAGCTTACACAAAAAAATATGGAGCAGATGACATTTATGAATGTCCTGTATGTATCGTAGAAAGCGAGATTCAGATGGTCGAAGCTTTGGAAGATATCAAAAAAGCCGGCTGCGATTCTCTTTGCGTATACTTAGGTAACTTCGGTCCGGAAATTTCTGAGACTTTGTTGGCAAAACACTTTGACGGTCCGGTTATGTTCTGTGCCGCTGCTGAGGAATCCGGCAACAGCCTGATGGATGGCCGTGGAGATGCTTACTGTGGTATGCTCAATGCAAGCTACAACTTGAAATTGAGAAACACAAAAGCATACATCCCTGAGTATCCGGTTGGAACTGCTGAGGATTGTGCTGACATGATTCATGAGTTCGTTCCGATTGCACGTGCAGTCGTAGCATTGAACAACTTAAAGATTATCAGCTTTGGTCCACGTCCACTTAACTTCCTTGCTTGTAACGCTCCAATCAAACAGCTTTACAACATGAACGTTGAAATCGAAGAGAACTCCGAACTTGACTTGTTCGAAGCATTCAACAAACATGAGGGAGACGAAAGAATTCCTGGCGTGGTTGCTGACATGGAAAAAGAGCTTGGTGCAGGCAACAAAAAACCTGAAATCCTTGCAAAACTTGCTCAGTATGAGTTGACACTTCTTGACTGGGTCAAAGAACACAAAGGTTACCGCAAATATGTAGCAATCGCCGGCAAATGCTGGCCTGCATTCCAGACACAGTTTGGATTTGTACCTTGCTATGTAAACAGCCGTTTGACAGCACAGGGTATTCCGGTATCCTGCGAGGTAGATATCTACGGAGCACTTTCTGAGTTCATCGGAACTGTTGTAAGCCAGGATGCTGTAACACTTCTTGACATTAACAACTCTGTTCCTGCTGACTTGTACGAAGAAGATATCAAGGGCAAATATGGCACTTATACATTAAAAGATACATTCATGGGATTCCATTGTGGAAATACAGCATCTTGCAAGCTGACTGCTCATGAGATGAAATATCAGAAGATTATGGCTCGTTCACTTCCAATCGAAGTTACAAACGGAACTTTGGAAGGTGACATCGTCCCTGGCGATATCACATTCTTCCGTCTGCAGAGCACAGCCGATGCACAGATTCGTGCTTACATCGCACACGGTGAAGTTCTTCCGGTTGCCACACGTTCCTTCGGAGCAATTGGTATTTTTGCAATTCCTGAGATGGGTCGCTTCTATCGCCACGTATTGATTGAAGGTAACTTCCCTCACCATGGTGCTGTTGCATTCGGTCACTTTGGCAAAACATTGTACGAAGTATTCAAGTATATCGGTGTTCCGGTTGAGGAAATTGGTTATAACCAGCCGGCAGGTGTTCGTTACCCAACAGAGAACCCATTCGCTTAATAAACAAATAGCGTAAAGTATAAGAAAGCGACTCGCTTGCGGGTCGCTTTCTATCAATACAGAGATTCTTAGGAATCCAACAAAAACAAATCAGGAGGTACATTATGTATTACATTGGTGTTGATTTAGGAACATCAGCAGTAAAACTGCTTTTAATGGAAGGAAACGGTAAAATCTGCAATATCGTTTCAAATGAATATCCATTATCTTTCCCTCAGCCGGGATGGTCTGAGCAGAAACCGGAAGACTGGTGGGATGCTGTCGTAGACGGTATCAAAAAACTGGTAGACGGTTTTGATGCTTCAGAAGTTGCCGGCATTAGTTTCGGTGGACAGATGCACGGTCTTGTTATTCTCGATGAGAATGATAACGTAATCCGCCCGGCCATTCTTTGGAACGACGGACGTACAACCAAACAGGTTGATTACTTAAACAACGAAATCGGAAAAGAAAAACTTTCTGAGTATACCGCAAACATTGCATTTGCCGGATTTACTGCTCCGAAAATTCTCTGGGTAAAAGAAAATGAGCCGGAAAACTTTGCTAAAATTGCAAAGATTATGCTGCCAAAAGATTACATCGCATACAAAATGACAGGCGTTCACAGCTGTGATTACTCCGATGCATCCGGTATGCTTCTCTTGGACGTAAAGAATAAATGCTGGTCCAAAGAAATGATGGAAATCTGTGACGTAAAAGAAGAACAACTTCCAAAATTATTTGAAAGTTATGAAGTAACCGGTTCTCTTACCGAAGATGCTGCTGCTACCCTTGGTCTTACAACCAATTGTAAAATTGCTGCCGGCGCCGGTGATAACGCTGCTGCTGCAGTTGGTACCGGAACGGTTGGTGACGGTGGATGTAATATCTCACTTGGTACTTCCGGAACCATTTTCATTTCCAGCAAAGAATTTGGCGTAGACCGTTTCAACGCTCTTCATTCTTTCGACCACGCAGACGGAAACTTCCATTTGATGGGCTGCATGCTCAGTGCTGCTTCCTGTAACAAATGGTGGATGGATGAAATTATTGGAACAAAAGACTACGGAAAAGAGCAGGAGCCAATTACCGACGATAAACTCGGCGAGAACAACGTTTACTATCTCCCATATCTGATGGGCGAGCGTTCTCCTCATAACAACCCGGATGCCAGAGCACTCTTCATTGGTATGTCAATGGATACAACACGCGCTGACATGACACAGGCTGTTTTGGAAGGTGTTGCATTTGCTATGCGTGACTGCTATGAAATTGCAAAAGACCTCGGCATTAACATTACAGAGACAAAAATCTGTGGCGGTGGCGCAAAGAGTCCTTTGTGGCGCAAAATCATGGCAAATGTATTAAACATCAACGTAAACATTATTGAGAGTGAAGAAGGTCCTGGTCTTGGCGGCGCCATGTTAGCTGCTGTTGCCTGTGGCGAATATGCATCCGTTCAGGAAGCTGCTGACAAGATTGTCAAAGTTATCGGCACAGAAAAACCGGATCCTGCACTTGCTGCTAAATACGATAAGAAATACGCAAAATTCAAAGAAATCTATCCTACAGTAAAAGGACTGTATGATACACTGAAAGCTTAATATTATGAAGAAGAAATTATTATCACTTCTGTTTTTTGTAGCCACACTCGCCTTGACGGGTTGTGGCTACAAAAAACCGGAAGTTCATTCGATGCTTGGCATGAATATCAAATCCATCACAACTGTCTGCGGTACTGACTGCAGCATGGATACCATTGATACTTCATCCACAAGCGACCATGGTATGATAACCTACTACTACACCGATGTTGCCGGTGACAAAGGAATATCCGATGCCAAAACCTACTATAATTATTTAAAGTCAGAAAAACACTGTATCAAAATTGATGACTTTGATGAGAAAAAAGGAAATTATTCAGCTTATTTCCAATTAAATGAAAAACAGGTTAAATCGGGCTTTTTAATGAAAGTATCCTTTACCAAAAACAGTTACACCGTTTACATCGAGGACAACATATCATTAGAAAAGATTAACAAGAAAAAGTAGCAAGGGGGGCTTTTCATGTCAGAAGAATATCGTTTCAAAGACCGCATTAAAGACATTATTAACGGCGATGTCGACTATGACAAACTGCGAAAGGCAGAAAAGCAGGGATGGATTGACCGGGCGGACACCGGATTCCAGCTCTTTCTTATCCTCTTCTTCCTTGGCTTTTTCATTGTCATGTTGATTAAATATTTTTTGTAGCAATCCGAGGACAAATAATTTACAGAAAGGACAGATTACGATGGATTTTTCAGTAGGACAAAAGATTAAAATGAAGAAACCTCATCCCTGCGGCGAAAATTGCTGGGAAATTTTACGGGTAGGTATGGATTTCCGCCTGCGCTGCACAAAATGCAGTCATCAGGTAATGGTACCGCGAAAAACCGTCGAGAAAAGTTTTCGTGGATTTTTGTAAATTTTTCTTGTAATCGCCTACCCTCTGTGTTATAATTTAACTCCGTGATATTTAATCATATTCCTTGTTCTTCCTCTATGAAGTGTATAGATTGGAAGAGCCAGAGACCAAAAGGAGGTGCAAGCAACTATGAATAAGTATGAATTAGCTTTAGTTGTTAGTGCAAAAGTTGAAGACGAAGTAAGAAATGCCACCGTCGAGAAGGCAAAAGAGTATATCACTTCTCTTGGCGGAACGATTACAAACGTCGATGAATGGGGCAAGAAAAAACTTGCTTATGAAATTCAGAAGATGGGTGAAGGCTTTTATTACTTTATTCAGTTCGACGCTGAGCCAAGTGCTCCGGCTGAATTGGAACAGAGACTTCGCATTATGGACAACGTGCTCAGATACTTATGCGTAAAACAGGAGGCATAAGATAAGGAGGAGTCTTCCATGAATAAGGTAATTTTAATGGGTAATCTGACCCGTGACCCTGAGATTCGTTATTCCCAGGGTGAAAATTCATTGGCTATTGCCAGATTTGGCATTGCAGTAAATCGTCGTTTTGCCCGTCAGGGTGATACCGATACCGATTTTTTTAACTGTACTGCATTTGGCCGTCAGGCTGAATTTGTGGAAAAATATTTTCGCAAAGGTTCCCGTATGTTGATGACCGGTCGTATTCAGAACGACAATTACACCAACAACAACGGCGAAAAAGTATACAGTGTCCAGATTATTGCTGAAGAAATCGAATTTGCAGAGCGCAAAAGCACAGCGGATGCAAACGCAGCCCAGGGTGGAAACTTTGGTGGCGGTGCTCCACAGCCAAATGCAGCAGCAAATGATGACTTCATGAACATTCCGGATGGTATCGAAGACGGACTGCCATTTAACTAGGCTTAGCTCTTGATACAAGAATTTTATAGGAGGTTTTAACGATGGCTTACAATAAAGACAGAGGCGATTCTCCAATGAGAAGAAGAGGCCCACGTAGAAGAAAAAAAGTTTGTGCATTCTGTTCTGACAAAGAGCATGATTACATTGATTACAAAGATGTTGCAAAACTGAAACGATATATGTCTGAAAGAGGTAAAATTCTTCCTAGAAGAATTACCGGTACATGTGCAAAGCATCAGAGAGCTTTGACTGTAGCAATCAAACGTGCCCGTCACGTATCCTTGATGCCATATACATTGGACTAATTGCATAGAATCCAAAAAGAACTGATTCCGCAGAATCAGTTCTTTTTTCATGTGCTTTTCTTATAATTTAATTTTGCTGACAACAAACCCAAATTCGGAGCTGTCGTCTTTTTCCAAATACACTTTGTATTTTTGCGATACTCCTTTGACACTACTGCCCGTATTCGTCAGATATGCTTCCACCGTAAGACGGTATTTCCCCTCTTCATACTCCGTAATCTTTTTCACTTTCATCTGATAATCTTTTCCCGGAATCCGCATGGAATTAAATACAATCGTATTCCCGGTCGGACGGTACACATATCCCGGATAAGTTCCCGTATACGCAAATTTGTATTTGTAATTGCTGCCAAAAATCTTTTTAATTTCTTTCTTAGCTTCCTTCTTCACTTTGGACATTGAATCACCATACCGCAGTGTCTTATCCGAATGTTCCAAATTAAAAATTGCCATCGTCGTCACAAAGGTCGTGTCAAATTTAAATCTATGGGAACCATTTGCATAAAACGATGCGCTGTATGCCAAAAATGGTTTCAGCCGTTCTGTCAAAGGTTTCATCTCTTTCTTCATCGTCTTCGTTACATCCGATGGAGTAAACGCGTACGGCGTAGCAGTCGGTGCCGGCGTAGCTGTTGCCTTTGCTACCGGATTATCTGAATCCTTTCCGGATTTTCCTGAATCCACAATCTTATTCTGCTCTGTCGTCTGACCCTTATCAAACGACGGCATCGTAATTTTCCCTGTCCATATAAGATAGGTAAGTACTGCTGCAATGATAACAACAAAAACCGCAATCACACTTCCTATAAATGCCTTACTAGACAACATCCGTTGCATCCATCCAATTCGATTTCCGCAATAATAGCAGAATGTATCATTTTCCCTTAATTCTGTTCCGCACTTTTTACAGTACATGGTATCCTCCTTTACTCATTCTTTTGTTCTCTATTTTACCCTCATAATACATCTATCAAATAGGGTTTGTCAACATTTACAATCCGTGATATAATAATATTCTTGATATGATGAAATTTTGGAACATTTCCTGGGAGGAGGTAAAAAGTTGAGTCAGAATCGAATTAAAGGGACTTTGAAATCTTATTTGCGATGGCCGCTCTTATTAGGGCTTTTATTAATCGCAATGAATGTTCACATTTATATAACCAACCTGCGTGCCGGCATTATTATGAGTATTTACGTTTTATTTTACTTAATCATTGCCAGTGTCTTATACTTTTTTAAACGAGGTGCTGTACTGCGCAACTTAGTCGATTACTCGATGCGATTTCACGTCACGGTTAATAAACTTGCCACGGAATTGGACATTCCGATTTGTATTTTGGACACAAACGGAGTCTGTGTGTGGGATAACAAGAATTTCCGCAAACAGTTCTCCGACAAATTATCAAAAAACTACCATATAAACGATGCCATTCCGGCTCTCACCAAAGAATATCTTCCGGAGAAAAATTATGAGACAACAGAACTTCATTTTCACGTGGAAGAAACTTACTTTAAGGCAATTACGCAATTGGTTTCTCTGGAAAAGGCACCGGATGCCCTCCATAAAAACGCCGGTCAGGTGGGAATCGGTGACGCTTTGTATGTCATTTACATTTATGATGAAACCGAAATTGTGCACTATATCCGTGAAAACTATGACCAGCGTGTCAATGTCGGCTTGCTCTACATCGATAACTACGATGAATCCCTTGCAAATGTTGACGATGTACGCCGCTCCTTATTGGCTGCGATGGTTGATCGAAAAATCAATAAATACATGTTAAGCATTGATGCGATTACGCGTAAAATTGAAAAGGATAAATACATTTTCCTCTTCCAGCATAAATATCTGTCAAAATTGCAGGCAGACAAATTCTCGCTGCTTGATGATATCCGCTCGATTAATGTGGGAAATGATACTTCCATTACCATTAGTATGGGAATCGGAATTCAGGCAAACACCTACCGCAAACGTCAGGAATATGCCCGCAGTGCTATTGATTTGGCACTTGCCCGCGGTGGTGATCAGGTTGTCATTAAGACAAAAGACAATTTACTCTATTATGGTGGAAAAAGTATTCAGCAGGAAAAAAATACACGCGTTAAAGCCCGCGTAAAGGCACAGGCACTGCGTGATTCCATTATTAATGCTGATAAAGTAGTCATTATGGGACACCGTCTGCCGGATGTCGATGCAATTGGCAGTGCTATTGGTATTTACCGAATTGCACAGTCTCTGGAAAAACCAGCGAAAATCATTGTAAATCAGGTAACTTCTTCACTGGCACCGCTTTTGAAATTATTTGAGAACAACAAAGATTATCCGGATGGCACTTTTGTTACAAGTGAGAATGCGAAGGAATTTATCGGAAATGGAAACGGAGTTTTACTTGTGGTCGTTGATGTTAACCGTCCGTCCTACACCGATGCACCGGATTTGATTCCGATAGTTTCCTCTCTAGTGGTTATCGACCATCACAGACAGACCGGTGAATCCTTTGAAAACCCTACTCTCTCCTATGTTGAGCCGTTTGCTTCCTCAGCCAGTGAGATGGTAGCAGAAATTTTACAGTATGCCGGTGAGGAAATACGTGTAAAAGCCGTAGAAGCCGATGCACTTTATTCCGGTATTATGGTTGACACGAATAACTTTATGAATAAACCGGGTGTCCGCACCTTTGAAGCAGTTGCATTCCTACGTCGTTCCGGAGCAGATATTATTCGCATTCGCAAAATGTTCCGTTCCGACATTGAAGAATACAAAATTCGAGCTGAAGCAATACAAAATACAGAAATTTTTATGGATTGTTTTGCTATTTCTCCTTGTAATGCGGATAACTGTGAATCGCCAACCATTGTTGGTGCAAAAATTGCCGATGATCTTCTTGATATCAAAGGCATCCGCGCTACTTTTGTATTAACTGCCTATGAAGGTAAAGTTTATATCAGTGCTCGCTCCATTGATGAATTAAATGTTCAGGTTGTCATGGAAAAAATGGGTGGGGGCGGCCACATTACCAGTGCCGGTGCCCAGCTTGAGAACTGTACACTGGAAGAAGGCGCTGAACAAATCAAACAAATTTTAACTAAAATGAAAGAAGAAGGTGACATATAATGAAAGTAATTTTACTCGAGGATGTGAAATCCGTTGGAAAAAAGGGTGAAGTTGTAACCGTAAAAGACGGCTATGCCAAAAATTTTATTTTGAAAAAAAATCTTGGCGTAGAAGCAACCTCAAAAAATTTAAATGATTTAAAACTTCAGAAACAAAATGACGAAAAGGTTGCTGCAGAAAACTTGGAGAAAGCGCAGGAATTCGCCAAAGAGCTGGAGACAAAATCCGTTGAAGTTGCCATTAAAGCAGGTCAGGACGGACGCGTTTTTGGTTCGGTATCCACCAAAGAAATTGCTACCGCTGCCAAAGAACAACTTTCCTATGATTTAGACAAGAAAAAAATGCAGTTAAAGGAGCCAATCAAAAACATTGGAACCTACCATGTGCCAATCCGTCTGCACCCAAAAGTAACAGCCGAACTTAAAGTAATTGTTAAAGGAAAATAATCATGGATGAAACTGTAATCAAACGAGTTATGCCGCATAATGGAGAGGCAGAAGAAGCAGTTATCGGTTCAATGCTTCTTGACCAGGATGCGGTAGTTCTCGCTTCTGAAAAACTAAATGAAGATGATTTTTACAATGCCAGGTACCGCATTTTGTTTTCCGCTATTGTGGAATTGTTTCATGAAGGACGTCCGGCAGACTTAGTTACTCTTGTGGATAAACTTCATGAGAAAAACGCTTCCGATGACATTTGCAGTGTTGAGTTTCTCAGTAATATCATTTCCGCCGTTCCTACATCAGCCAATGTCCGCTACTATGCAGATATTGTTGAACAGAAATCACAACTGCGCTCGCTGATTCGAACAACGGAGGACATTGCCAACCGATGCTATCAGGATTCCGCTAATGTTGCTGAGCTGATGGATGATACGGAACGCAAAGTTTTTGAACTCGTTCAGGGACGCGCCTCCTCTGAAAATTTTACACCAATTAAAGAGGTTGCCCTGGAAACACTTGAGAGTATTCAAAAAGCTGCTCAGAACAACAGTGATGTAACCGGAATTTCGACCGGCTTTATTGATTTGGATTATCGAACAGCCGGCTTGCAGCCATCCGATTTAATTTTGATTGCTGCCCGCCCATCCATGGGAAAAACTGCTTTTGCTCTGAACATTGCCGAAAATGTTGCTATGATTAATCATATTCCAACTGCTATTTTCAGTCTGGAAATGAGCAAAGTGCAGCTTGCCAAGCGTTTGGTTGCCATGAACTCAAAAGTAGATTCCCAAAGAATCCGAATCGGTGAACTGGAAGATGATGAATGGGCAAAGATTACCGAGAGTTCTATTATCCTCGGTGAATCAACGCTTTATATCGATGATACCGGCAGCATTTCCATCAATGATTTACGAAGTAAATGCCGTAAACTAAAAATGGAAAAAGGCCTCGGTTTAATCATTATCGATTACCTTCAGCTCATGTCCGGTAACAGCGGTTCAAAAAACATTTCCCGCCAGCAGGAAATTTCGGATATTTCACGTTCCTTAAAATCTCTGGCACGTGAACTGGACTGCCCGGTAATTGCGCTTTCCCAGCTCAGCCGTAAAGTAGAAGAACGTGAGGACAAACGACCAATTCTTTCTGATTTGCGTGAATCGGGAGCGATTGAGCAGGATGCCGACGTTGTTATGTTTTTGTACCGCGATGAATATTACACAAAAGACGCTTCTACCAAAAAGGGAATCACCGAGATTATTATTGGTAAGCAGCGTAATGGTCCAACCTGTACCGTCGAACTTAAGTGGTTGAACCAGTACACAAAATTTGCAAATTTGGAATATCACGACGAATAAATTCCATTTTCTCTGTCGAATCGGGGCTTTGGCTCCGATTCTTCTTGTTTTTTGTCGTCCTGTGTCACACTGTTTTTTTACATTTAATGCATGTCCAATCAATCGACATTTTTCCCATGCTATAATAAAAAAAAATAAAACAGGAGGTTATCTACATGGAAGCAAAACAATATACCATTTCGGAAGCGGCAAAAAAACTTCACGTGGGCTCTCACGTTCTGCGCTTTTGGGAAGAGGAACTTCACTTGAATATCCCGCGAAACGAAATGGGGCACCGCGTTTATTCAGAAAAAGAAATGAAACAATTAGAGCAGATTATTAATATGAAGAAAGACGGTTTTTCCTTAAAAGACATTGAACACAAACTCTCACCAAAATCATCCGGCCAGGTAATTCCCTACCCGGTTTCCGAGTCGGAAATTTCCCCAAATGACAAAATGATACAGTTTAAAACCATTCTTTCCCGTATTGTCTCCGATGCTATAAGGGAAAATTCTGACAGTCTTACATCGGATATTGCTGATACTGTATCGGTGCAGGTCAACAAAGAATTGGATTATCTGTTTCGCGAAAAAGAAGAGTCAGATGAAAAACGTTTTCGTGAACTGGATGAAACCATTCGCAGTTACCAGAAAGCAAGGCAGGAAATTGCAGCCACGCAAATAACTGCAAATAAGGCAAAAAAACGTCATGTTTTTGGCAAAAAATAGTACTGTAATTATTTTCATTTCCTCTTGATTTTAAACTATTAAAATGATATAATATATCCACGCAAAGCGATTGATTTTTGTCTATTTAGCACAAAAATCAAAAAACATTTTAATATTAAAAAAGGAGGAATTTGAAATGTTCGCTAAAATTTCAAAAAAGGTTGTAGCTGTAGCTTTAGTTGCAACTATGGCTGTTACCACCGCTGCAGTAGCAAGTGATGATACAGCTAGCGCAGCAATGAAGAAAAAAGCTTCTGTTATGCAGGGTAAGGAAGTAAAATTGACTGCAAGTGGAAGTGCAACATGGTCATCCAGCAATGATAACATTGCTCACTGCCAGAAAACAAAAGGCAAGTCCATCAAAGTTCTTGGTATCAAAAAAGGTACCGCAACAATCACTGCAACTGTAGGCGGAAAGAAACAGACATGTAAAGTATCTGTAAAAAACGCAAAGAAGGGTACAGTAATTTACAACTTCGCTAAATCTACTAACCCGGATAACCATCCACCATACAAAGCTGATTACTCTGAGTTCAAATATAACTCATTCCGTATCTGGCTTTGTGACGCAACATTCTGGGGCGAGAAAACTTACATCTCTCCTGACTACCGTGGACGCAAACTGAAAATTTCTTTGAAAGTAAAGAACTCCGGTAAACGTACACTTCCTGAGATGGGTGTTTGCTTCAACTATACTTCAGGTGGAGACACAGGTGCTTACCCATGGGCTCTTCATGTTTCTGCTAAGAAACTGAGCGCTAAAGTTAAGAAAGACAAAACACATAAACACTGCAAGTTTGTCACAAAAGCTATGAAGAAAGGTAAATCTTACACCTTTAACTTCACATTTACAATTCCTAAGAATGCTGTAAATGGTGACACAGACAAAGATACAGGTGCTCACTACCCAATCATGATGTACATCCCGAACATGAAAGATACTTCTCCATACAAAGAAGGAGATTCTATCACAGTTCAGAAATGTGTAATCAAAGTTGCTTAATTGTAAGTAATGAGAACGCTAAAAAGGCTGTTGCTTCGGCAACAGTCTTTTTTTTACCCATTGTAATAGGGTAGAAGGTAATATCAAAGGAGTTCACAGACACGCTTGGTCTTGGTATATCCTTCCCACTACTAGGGCGGATTAGGGCTTTTCACCCATTAGTGACGTGCGCCACCAGGCGCACTAAAAAGGATCTTGCCCCTTCCTCCTGCGAGGAAAGAGACAAGATCCTTGATAATCCTGCTGCGATATCACTCAATGCCATCCAGAGCCCATTCACTGTCCATTCGTCGTTGTCTCACACCATCCAGAAACTCTCTACAGGCTTCCTGAACACTTACTACTGGATTTTTCTATCCATCTCCAATTTACCCATATTTTTTCATGTCAACATTGTTTTACGAAATTTACTAGGAGACATACCATACAGACGGGCAAATACTTTCGAAAAGTACAACTCATCTTTATAGCCAACCAAAAAAGCAATCTCTTTAATCTTTTTCTGAGTATGAATCAGAAGTTCCTGCGCCTTTTCCATTCGATAAGAAGTAATATAATCTTGTATTGACTTCTGATATATCAATTTAAAGCAATGGGACAAGTGCGTACGCGATATACCAATTTGTTCTGCCATGTATGTAACAGAAATTTCTTTTTGATAATTCTGTCTGATTTCCTTCATTGCTTCAAAAGCATATTTTGCAGCACTCGTCTGCATTTGTGCACCAACTTTCATTTTCATTTTCGCACTGCGAATGCACTCGTCTGTACTAGAAATAGTTCCCACTTCCTTAACAAACCATCCATAGCGAACTTCAATGAAAAATTCTTTATTCCATGAAATATTCACTTCATTTACTTCATTAACAAAATTTTGTGCAAGAACTTCTATTTCTTCCTGCTTTTTATCCTCTAGTAATAGGCAAAAATCACTTCCTCCTAATCGTCCTAACACATGTTTTTCCTGCTCAAATTTTTCAAAAACAGACTTCATACACAGAAGGATTTCATTTGATTCTTCTTTTCCATATATTTCTGTTATTTCCTGTAAATTGTCTATTCTTACATAAAAAAAGACACAATTAACTCCTGCTACTGTCGCATCATGTAGCATTTGTGTAGCTATTTCATGAAACCCATACGGATTATACATATGTGTAACCGAATCTCGTCGAATAAGGCGTATTTTATCGTTGCTTAACTGTTCAATTTGATTTTGCATATAAATATTTTCTAACACGGTGCAAATGTTTATCACAAAAGATTGATAAAAATCTTCTGCCGCATAAAATCGATTATTAAAAAACGAAATGATTGCATAACCAAAACAATGCTTTCGACAATGAAGCGGATTGATATAAAAAACACAAGGCCTGTCCGTCACTTCGTCGGCAGGCAAAAGATTTTTTCTTTTAAAAAGTGTTTGTGGCATCGGCACTTCAATTGACATTTTCTTTCCATAATAGGCATGTAATAACATTTCCATCTCATCCTCATATGGACTTTTTCTAGAATCATCCAATTCATATTTCTCATCTGGATTTAGGCATATATAAAAGTCCGAAACACCCGTGTTTCCTTCTACAAACTTTCCAACTAAATCCGAAAGGCCCTGATAATCTCGTATTCCTTCCATCTGAAAAACCATAAACATATTCTGCTTATACATGTGAACCAAACGCCGATTTTTTTTAAATTGTTTACGAAAAATTTGTTTCGCTTCTTCCGCTTCTTTACATCCACAGGAATTTCGATACTGATTTTGCGTTGAAATATAATATTGCTTTTCTAGTTTTTCGCCTCGTTCCGCCTTTTTAATAATTTCCATAGCACATCTCGCAAAATTTTCTGGGCAAGCTTCAACTGTTGTCAACATTGGATATATATCTCTAGCCTCCTCAACATCATCAAATCCCGTCACAATAATATCCTCCGGTACACGGAATCCTCGATCGCACAGTTCTTCACATACAGAAATTGCCATATAATCATTGGCACATAGAATTGCATCAGGTCTTTCATCATCCAGTGAAAGGAAATAATCAACTGCTTCTTTACCAATGTTATACCACAAATTCCCCATAAAGATATATTCCTCACGAAAGGCAACACCTCTGCTTTTCATTCTTTCGCGAAATCCGTCCTCCCTCATACGTATATCATGCATGTAAGAGGGACCAGACAAGTAATAAATCCGCTTTGCGTTATGTTCATCTACCAAATGATCAACCATAGCCATAATAGCCTTTTTATCATCGCTGAGCACACTAATAAACTCATCTCTTTTTTGTCGAATGCTAATCACAGGGCAATGCGCCTTTTCCTTTACTTGCTCAATTAATTTTCCTGCCATGCCAGGAATATCAAACACATCAAGGCATAAAATAATCCCATCCAATTCGTCATAATTTGGAATATAAAGACAATTGCTTTCTCCCTCCACATAATCATGATTGTTATCGTATTCACCAAAAGTCGAAAAAACAACCAAATTGTATCCATTTGCCACCGCTTCATCAGCCAGCGCACCACACAGGGTGCGCTGGAAATATTCTGGAAGCTTGCAAACAAATACACCTAACGTTTTTTTCGGTTGTTAAGCATGTATGATATCCTTTCGCAATTTTTTACTTATTTTCCGAATTGTATCCAATCAATCTGAACTCCCGGTTTATTTGCCTGTATATAAATTTTTGTCTTTCCTGTAACCGTAGGCCACAAAGAACTATTAATCTCTTTCCAGGAACCATTACCTAGATTATAGATCCTTGCCGGACTAGAAGTTAAACTTCCAATTCGTACAAACAACTGTCCACTATTATTTGGTTCTTTCACATAGGTAGTTATACTCTTTGCGGTTTCACTTCCAAAATCAATATCAAACGCTATATATGAATCCGTAGTGTTTAAGGTGACTTTTCCATCTTCAACCTTTATATCTTTGGAATCTGCAGTACAGTCTGTAGCCTTTATTTTATCAAATGGTCCAGACACTGCCGGTGCATCAGGTACATCAGGCGACTTACTATCCTTTATCGTAATCGACATAACAGCATTTTTCCCCGCATCGAAGACAAATGTCAATTTCGTTACTCCTACTGCCTGTTTGGAAAGATACTCTTTGCGAATAGACACTGTATCATCACTAATGGTATAGTCCTTTCCTTTTTCTAACACTGTCTTGTCGTTTCGAATTTCTGATAATGTTCTAACATTATTTAAAATAAGTTTTGTTGTCACATCTTCTTTCTTATCTGCACTCAAATCAAATTCGGCATTTGTTGTCGATATTTTGCCATTCACGACTACCGGCGTATTACTTGACAAATATGCGCGGAATTTACCACTACAATGTAACAATCCCATCATATAAAGACATCCATCATAGTATCGATATTTCCCTGTTGTTGGAGAAATGTTCCACAAATCCTCAAGGAATGACCATGATTTTTTATCACTAGATGCCAGACTCGCTGTTGCATTCATAGCAACCAATCCTGGAGAATGATCAGGACTAAGATTCTTTCCATCTAATGACCACTGATTTCCATAACTATCAACACCCTGGTCGTAGAAGAACGACTGGATTCTATTCGCGTGCGTGGTTGCCCAGTCATCCTGCGCCCACCATGCATAGTCGCAGGCAATATTAGCTGCAATTCGCCATGCATCAAATCGGAAATCACCATGATTTCCCTCGTTCTTAGCAGTCCCTGAATATTCGGAATAATCCGGACCTAATCCGGTTTTTTCATTTGTTGCATCTTTAAAATGCTGTCGACTAGCTTCAGCTGCCTCGCTCCAAAAATCATTGTCCTGCTCTGCCTCTCTCGCCCAAACTTCATAAAATGCCGGCAAATGATACGATGGATCACTAAATGTTGCAGCGTTTCCAATTGGGCAGAATACAGGCATTTTATGTTCTTTGTTAAACATATTCACACCTTGACCATCATCTGCCTGATGAAGCATCGTTTTCAGGATTTCCTGCGCTTCTTTGTTATAGTTATAAATTCCTTCACCATTTCCCCAGCGCGCTGATGCAAACAATAACGATGTTGCAAAATATTCCTCGCCGTCTGCTGCCGGCGTATTGTCCTTTATGGTTCCATTCGTATTCATCTGCCAAGCAAAATATCCTTTAAACTCTCCACTTTTATGCTGCATATGAGTTTTTGCCCATTTCCACAGACGATCAAACTCTTCCTGCTTGTCCATTTGAACGCAAATCATCATACCATAAGACATTCCCTCAGAACGTACATCATCGGTATCTGCTGTATAAATATAAGCCATATCTTCGCCTACCGGATAATAGATTCGTTCATCGTCAGTACCATAAAAGAATTTTTGCCAAGCCGATTCGACCTTCTTATCTATCTCTGCATCCGAATATCCTAATTCCTTAAACAAATTTCTGTACTTTCCTGTAGACACAGCTCCAACTGATGCTGGTATTGGAGCATCCGGCAATGGTTTCACATCACCAATGTAATAAAGTTCATAACTATTTACATAGGTATCATTCGATCCATTATCTGTTTCAAGTAAAAATTTTATTTCCTGTTTTCCTGTTACATCTGTCATTTTAAATTCAAGAGACTGCTCCGACAACGTAGTTCCAGTAAATCCAACTGTTCCAACTTTCTTTCCGCCAATATATACAGAAACACTCGCCGTTGACGAATTACTAGATGCTCCTTTAACCACCATACGGTATTTTTTATTTGTCCCTACAAATTCGTAAGATGTGGTACAATAGTCACCATTACCATACAACGCTACTGCTGAGAATTCCTTACCACTCACAGGGCCAGCATAACTTCCTCCGCATGTCATTTTACTGCATTCTCCGCTATTTACCAATTGCGGTTCCTGACTTGCGGACGGTGTTGGCTCTGCCGTTGGCTGTTTCGTTGGCTCTGCCGTTGGCTGTGCCGTTGACCCCGTCGTCATAGTTACCACGGGCTTATTCTTTTTTGCCACAACCTTCACTTTTAATTTACACTTTTTCTTCTTGCCTTTTACCTTTTGTGTTATATACACTTTAGCATTTCCAGCTTTCTTAGCATAAATTTTTCCTTTTTTATTCACTGTCACAATCTTTTTGTTTGAAGACTTGAATTTGAATATCTTCTTTATCTTCTTGGATGAAACTTTTTTTCCTTGCAACTTTAGTTTTAACTGTAATTTCTTTTTTTCTCGAATCACCAAAACACCTTTGGTCATCTTATTTGTTACAGTAATTCCCTGCTTTTTCTTTTTTGCTTGCGAGAGATTTGGAGCTGCGCCCAAAGTGGTCGTAAGCACAAGACAAGCAACAAGGAAAAAAACAAAAAGGTTTTTTCTACGTTTTGCTAAACTCATGATTATTATCCTCCTATAATGAATATTTTTACAATTGCATATTATACTACAACTAACAACCTAATTCGATGGAAAAATGTATTTTTAATATATGGATAATTGTCATCATTCCATGAGTTATTACATTCTTTTTCTCCATGTTTCTTCATGAAATATACAAACCATTATTCTTACAATTCTTTGGGAATTAAAAGAATATTGATACAGTGGACATAAGGATAGTAATTCAATTCTTGTCCCCATGTATGCAAAACCTGGATAATGCCAAGTGTTGCCCCGAGATACATTTTGTTTTCCAATAATTCCAAAAGTGTCTCGGCGGAGCATTTATGAAACAAGGAACACAAAAGTTTCTGATTAGAACAGACCAAAGAATTTAGTTCGGCAAGTATGGTGACACCAGGAGGAGAAAGGATAAAAATACATCGAAAATCCCCCCGGAAGGAATGACATCCAAGGACATTCGCCGTATGAGCGAAGAGGAACTTCCAGACATTGACTATTTTCTAAATAAGTTGACCTTGATGACGATTTTAGAGAAGAATTTTTTTACATCTTTTAAATCCCAAACCATCTATTTGTCATGTCCACATATCTGCGGGCGCTTTTCCATTTAGAAAAGCGCCGCATACGGTCTTTCCTATAAAGCAAAAAAGAGACCTGACTCTTCAGGTCTCTTTGGAGTGAAGCACGGGGGATTCGAACCCCCGACAACCTGATTAAAAGTCAGGTGCTCTACCAACTGAGCTACGGGCACAAATACTCAATTTGCCTGTTACAGCTTAAATATTGTAACAGGTATGGGAGAAAAAGTCAAGCTTTTTGCCGCATTTTCAGCCAGAAAATCTGCCGCAGGGCAGCTGGTGCAGGAACCTGAAGCATAAACGCATTGCAAAACAGAATAAATATATTGAAAAACGATAAAAATATATTGCAAAACGATGCGATATATGCTATGATAACAGCATCGGATATACCATAAAACATCAGGGGGAATGACCAATGCGTCAATTACCAGAAAACTTTTTTGGCTGGAACGACCACAAAAGCATTATGCTGACCAAGTTCGCCACCCTGGCGGCGGCCATGGGGTGCGTGGTGATGGTGCTGTGCGGGCCGCGCATCGTCAGCTGGGTTTTGGCGGTGCACGCGCTGCAGCTGGTGCATGGGCCAAAGCTGGGGTATTTTTTGCTGGGGCTGGGCTATTGCAGCGCCGCGCTGGCCCTGTGGATGCTGTATAACCTGTACATGTTTTTGGCGCGCATTGAAAAAGAAGAGGTGTTTACCCCTGCCAACGTGTTGGCCCTGCGGCGCATCAGCTGGTGCTGCACCTGGGCTGCAGCGCTCTGCCTGCCGGTGGGTGCTGTGCTGGGGCTGCCGTTCATCTTTGCCATTGGCGTTGCGGCGGCGTTTATGGCGCTGATCGTGCGGGTCATCAAAAATGCGTTTGCCCAGGCCGTTAAGATGAAAGACGAACTGGACTATACCGTGTAAGGGGGCGCAGAAGATGCCAATTATCGTCAACCTGGATGTGATGATGGCAAAGCGCCACATGGGGGCGGGGGAGCTGGCTGAAACCATCGGCATTACCCCGGCCAACCTTTCCATCCTGAAAAACAACAAAGCAAAAGCGGTGCGGTTTTCCACCCTGGAAGCTCTGTGCAAAGCGCTGGACTGCCAGCCCGCTGACCTGTTGGAATACCGCCCGGACGAAACGTAAAGAAACGACCTTGGGCAATACCGCGCAATTCCCGCCTTGCGGCTTAAGCACCGCTCCGGCAGCTGCGGCACGGCATCTGC
>ERZ831634.402-NODE-402-length-53939-cov-6.832010_pt1 | contig 53939 bp, 44 predicted proteins | sample MGYA00519953_ERZ831634 | MGnify/ENA primary metagenome ERZ831634 (study PRJEB31850, sample SAMEA3708718) | human gut metagenome | biome: human gut; feature: human-associated habitat; material: faeces | place: China | collected 2014 ... | reverse complement strand
TGAAGGTCAAGCGCGGTCAATCGTTCAGGGCGGAAGCCTTCATGGGCATCATGCGTTGGACATTGCTCGATCGCGTGCGCAAGGCGCATCCCGGCTTGCCTGTTGAGAACACCTACGGCTATCTGACGAAGAACACGCGCATCACCCCGGGACTCCCCAAGACGCATTGCGTCGATGCCTACTGCATCGCGGGAAACCTCAAGGCCGTTCGACGAGGCGTCTACCTCCATCAGCGGCAGATGCGCAAGCACAACCGTCAGATACATAAGTTCACGGTGCTCTCGAAGAGACTTGAGGACGGTACGAAGATCGGATACCGCAAGCTCAACCAGTCACCTTATCTCGTCCATGGCTTCAGGCTCTTTGACAAGGTGAGATGTCTTGGGCAAATCGGCTTCATCTTCGGGCGAAGATCGTCCGGCTACTTCGATGTACGGAGGCTGGACGGCGTAAAGCTTTCCCCTAGTATCAGCTGGAGGAAACTCACGCTTCTCGAAAAGAGAAGTACCTATTTAACCGAACTTAGAAAGCAGGACGGCGCTTCCTCCCCTGTCTGAAGACAGAGGTTTCCGCGCCGAATTTCTATGAAGGCCTACGTCTACGAGACCTTCGAGCAGCTCGGCCGTATCCCGGCCAACATCGTGATTTCCGTCGGCAACGGCACGCTCTTCATCGGCGCCGTCAAGGCGCTCGAGCATCTGCACGCCTCGGGGGCAATCGAGCGCTTCCCCAACATCATCGCGCTCCAGAGCGAGAAGTGCGATCCGCTCTACCGCGCCCGCGAGGCGGGGCTTGAGGATCCTGCACGCGTCACGCCCGCGCCCACGATGGCCGAGAGGGCATCGCCATCGGCGTTCCGATGCGCGGCCGCGAGATCCTTGACATGATGAAGCGCCACGACATCAGGGTCGTGCACGCTCCTGAGGACCGCATCCTCGAGGCCCGAGCCCTGCTCGCCCGCCGCGGCATCTACTGCGAGCACACCACGGCCGCCAACTACGCCGCCTGGGGCCGCTACTGCGAGCTCTACGGCCCCACGCCCGACACGCTCATCACCATGTGCGGCGCAGGCATCAAGTCCGACCACTGACCCGCACGCTCAGCCGTTGCGGCTCCCTGCACCTCAGGGAACCGCAACGCGCATCCGCCCCCTTCACCATCCTCCCTGCGGCCTCCTCCCGCCTTCCCATCCTGCTTCCTGATGCCTCGGACACCGCCTTCAAGTGCTGACGGAGAGCACGTTCCCCGAGTATTTTGACTCAAGACAAAACCCTGTCCCACGAAGGGAATACGCCGTAGGCAAAACGCCTTGGGGCTGTCATTTATAAGAAACATGAAATTTCAGTTGAATTGCAAACCTTCTTTGACGGCTTGACGCAGGCCACAAGACGGCGTTTTGACGTCCGAATCCGTCCTCGAGCAGGCACATGATTGAATGGCGCGGGCCCCTCGCCCGCACACCCGAACGCGCTTCGAGCGCCGCCGCCTTCCTGTCGCTCACGCTATGCGCCTTCTTCGGCATTCTGAAGACGAAGGGCGCGCTGATGGGCTTCGGCAACGGCACGATCTAGCTCATCGTCTGCGCGTTCTTCCTCTCGCGCGGCTTCATCAAGATGAGGCTCGGCCGCCGCATTGCGTTTCGCATCATTCAGGCGATCGGCAGGAGCGCCACGTCGCTCGGCTATTCGATCTGTCTCGCAGAACTCATCATCTCTCCCGCCATGCCGTCGGCCACGACCCGAGGAGGAGGCGGCGTCTTCTATCCGATCGTCCAGTCGCTCTCGAGCGCCTTCGACTCCGAACCCGACCCCACCGCAGGCCGCATCGGCAAGTACCTGATGCAGGTCGGCTTCCATGCCGACGCCGTGACCTGCATAATGTCCCTCACCTCGATGGCCGGCAACCCGCTCTGCGTGGGTCTGGCCGCGAGCGCCATCGGCGTCGAGCTCACCTGAATGCAGTGGGCGGTCGCCGCCATCGTACCGGGCCTCGTCTGCCTGCTCCTCGTGCCGCTCGTCCTCCTCAGGATTGCGCCGCCCGAAATCAGGCAGATTCCGAATGCACGTCAGATCGCGCGTGACGAACTCGAGAAGATGGGGCCGATGTCCCGCGACGAACTCGTGCTCTCCTTCGTCTTCCTGATGTGCCTCGTGCTCTGGCCTCACGGGTCTGGGTGCCACGTCGATCGCGATGCTCGCGGTCTCCATCATGCTCATCGCCGGCGTCCTCACCTGGAAGGACATCCTCGCCGAAAAGGGCGCCTGGGACGCGATGTTCTGGATGGGCGGGCTGATGGCGCTCGCCACGGTCCTCTCCAAATCCGGCTTCATCAAGTGGGCCGCTGCCTTCATTGCGGACGGCATCGCGGACGCGCACATGGGCTGGATCTCCTCCTTCCTGATCATCTCGCTCATCTACATCTACTCGCACTACTGCTTCGCTTCGGTGACGGCCAGCATCTCCGCCATGTATGCCGCCTTCGTCGCCGTCGCGGCGGCCTGCGGCGCCCCCGCCCTGATGGTCGCGGTCGCCTTCGGCATCTTCGCCAACCTTCCCATCTCGCTCACCCACTACGGCAACGGCGCCGTCCCCGTCTATTTCGGCACAGGCTACGTGAGCCAGAGCGAATGGTGGCGCAACGGCTTCATCGTCTGCACGGTCAACACCGTCGTGTGGCTCACCGTCGGCATGACCTGGTGGAAACTCATCGGCCTCTGGTGACCGGAGCTTGATCAAACGGCCCGATCGGTCCGCATCCCTCGGGGATGCGGACCTTTTTCGTCATGGACCGTACGGTTCGATGAGGCATCAGCGGCGCCTGTCGGCAATGAATTCAAGGCCCCTCGCGGCGCACCAGGCGCAGCAGAGCCCGAGCAGGATGCCTGCCATGACGTCCGTAGGGAAGTGCACGAAGAGATAGAGGCGGGAGAAGGCGATGAGGGCCGCCAGCACGAGGGCGGGCCGGAAGAAGGCCGAGCGGCGCAGCCACAGCACGGTGGCCGACGCAAAGGAGGCGGCCGTGTGGCCCGAGGGGAAGGAAGGATCGGGCGGACACGCGGGCAGAAGCGTGAAGCCCATGATGTCGCAGGGACGAAGTCGATCAAAGAGCGGCTTGAGTCCCATGTTGCCGACAAGTGCGACCAGAGTGAGCGCGAGAAGGATTGCGGCTCCCGTGAGCCTCGTTCTGCGAAAGAGGAGAAGAGCGACGCCGAGCGCGATCCAGACGGCGCCGTGATCGCCCAGCGCGGTGACCGCACGCATCCAACCGTCCCAGGTGCCCGACTCGAAGGCCTCCCTGATGGCGAGAAGCACGGGAAAGTCGAAGTGACGGTTGAAGAGATCGACGGCCATGGAACGAATCAGCCAGCGGGATGAAGGGGAATGACGCGCTGGTTGGAGCTTCCGAACCAGCAGCCCTTTTCATGCACCTTGAGCTTTTCGACGTAGGGACCGTCGACGAGCACGTCGACGTACTCGAGCACGGGGCAGTCCGCCACCTTCTCGTGGCGGCGGCCCGTCCAGAGCCAGATGGTCTTCGTGTTGCCGAACCTTTCGCGCACGGCCCTGACGATCCTCAGGACCTCGTCCCGATTCTCGGGTTCTAGCGGATCGCCGCCGAGCAGGCTGAGGCCCTCGACGAAGTCCTCCTCGAGCGCCTTGAGAAGCGTCGCGAGGGTTTCGTCGGTGAAGGGCCTCCCGGCTCCGAAGTCCCAGCTCTCCTCGTTGAAGCAGCCGGGACAGTGTAGCGTGCACCCCGAGCAGAAGAGCGAGACGCGCACGCCGGGGCCGTTGGCCGTGTCGCAGGTGCTCAAGCCGATGTAGTTCATCGGAGGATCCTTACATGCTCTTGCGGTTGCGGATTTCGGCCATCTTGCCGTCGTTCATGCGGGACATGCCGTTGACGTTGGAGTAGCCGAGGTAGCCGCAGACGCGGGAGATGACGGAGAGGTTCGCGCTGCCGCAGTGCGGGCACTTGAAGAGCACGTTCGTGCTGTGCCTGCCGCAGTCGCCGCAGTAGGCGCTGTCGAAGTTGACGCCCTGATAGAAGCCCTTCTTCATGCCGCGGCGGATGACCGCCTTGACGGCCTCGAAGTTCTCGGGGTTGTCGAGGCGCACGTACTGGATGTGGCCGCCTTCGCAGAGATGGAAGTCCGTGAACTCGCGGTCCTGCTTCTCAAAGGGCGTGATGTCCTCCGTCACGTTGACGTGGAAGGAGTTCGTGAAGTACTCGGGGCTGTAGTGCTCGGTCGAGCGGAACACGTTCTCGACGCCTTCGTCGCGGCAGAAGCGGTCGTACTGACGGGCCTGCGTGGCGCAGAGCGACTCGGCCGGCGTGCCGTAGATGGCGTAGAGGTGGCCGTCCTCCTTCTTGAACTGCGCGAGCTTTTCCTTGAGGTGGCGAAGCACGGAGGCGGAGAAGTCGCCGCCCTCTTCGACGAGGCGCCTGCCGCTCCAGAGATAGGTGGCTTCGTCAAGGGCCGTGATGCCGAACGAGGCCGTCATGTAGCGCACGAGGTCGCCCACGCGGTCGTCGGGGCTCTTCGTGCCCTCGTAGAAGCCGCCCTGCGTGAAGGCGAGCGGGTTGCTCGAGCACTTCTGGTTGCGGATGATGTCGTAGCGCTTCTTAAAGAAGGAGCGGATGAATTCGAGACGCTCGTCGAGAATGCGCCAGAAGTCATTGCGCCAGGTGTCGGGATGACGGAGCTGGGCGAGCTTGAGGATGATCGGCAGGTTGAGCGAGACGGCGCCGATGTTGCAGCGCCCGACCGTGACGGCCCTGCCCTCTTCATTGCACCAGAGCGAGAGGAAGGCGCGGCAACCCATGGGCGACGTGATGGCGCCGTACTGCTGGAAGATCTCGGAGACGCTGCCGTTCTCGGACGAAAGGCTCAGGTAGTCCGGGTACATGCACTCGGAGGAGGTCCTGACGGCCTCGTCGAAGAGCTGGGCGGACCACTGGTCGGCCTCGATCTGGCGCTCGTCATAGAGGTAGACAAGCTTCGGGAAGACGACGGGCTTGCCGTCCTTGCCGTGGCCGTTGCGGCGGACCTGGAGCATGATGCGGCTGATCGTCATGAGCCACTCGCGCTCCTCCTCGGTGAAGAGCTCGGGATTCCACTGACCGAAAGTGATCGTCGTGAAGGCGAAATCGCCGCGGCTGCACGGCACGGTGTTGAGCTTCAATTCGAGGGACTGGAAGCCCTGCTCGAGCTCGCGCACGACGTCGCGCGAGGCGACGCGCTCGACGGTATCCTCGTCAAGGCCGAGGTCGCGGTACTTGGCGCGGGCGGCGGCGAGGCTCTTCTCGACATAGGGCAGGAGCACCTTGTCAAGCTCGGGCAGCGTGAAGCCGCCGAACTGCTGGGCGGTCGCCACAAGCGTGATGTCACCGATCACCTGAAGAGCGGAAAGCACGGACTTGGGCTCGGAATACTGGACGTTCGACATCTCGAAGCCGCCCTTGAGGACGTGGCCGATGTCGAAGAGGCAGCAGTTGATGCAGCCGAGGATCATGTCGCGCAGGTCGTGGATGTAGATGTCGCCGCGCTCGATCAGGGCCTTCTCCTTGCCCGAAAGATAGAACTGCTTGTAGAGGCTCTTCGTGAGGTAGCCCTTGATCAGGGAGCCCTTCGTGGAGACGAGCGAGCTGTCGTAGTTAGCGTTCTCGCGGTCGCCGAGGCGCAGCACGTCGTCGGCATCCTGACGGAGCTGCTCGAACGTGCGGGCGTACGTCGTTTTGTAGTAGCGGTATTCGGCATAGGCCTCCGCCACCTGCTTGTGCTGCTGGGCGGAGAGAACGGCGATGACAAGCTCGTGAAGCTCAAGCACGGACACCTCGTCGCGGCCCTCAAGGCGCGAACGGACCTCACTGACGATGCGGGCGAGACCCTCGTCGTCGATGAGCGTGTCGCAGCGGAAGGCCGCCTTCTTCACCGCGTCAATGATCTTCTCGTCAATGAATTCTTCGGTCGTGTTGTCCTTCTTGATAACCGTCAGCATGTCGTCGTCCTTCTTTTAATCCTTCTCAACAGCGGCCGTCATTGAAACCAACGGACGGACCCGAAAAAACGAACTGCCGCCCCATGGGCGGCAGGGACTTAATCTTATGGAAAAGCCCCGAGAATCTCAACACTCTTTTCTTCGTCAAACGGATGTTTGCGGTATTGACAAACCTGCGCAAAAGTGCTTCCTCAAAACAATCCCGCCGGTCCGAAACGCCTCCCCGCATCCGCTCCTCCTTAGAGGGAGGCGCGTTTGAAGTCCCTCCCCCGCCGGTCCGAACCGCCTTTTTCCATCCATTCTTTTTTTCTATGAGAAGCATCGGCACCATACAATCGAACGCCGAAAAAGTCACTACATCATGTGGTTTGACGGCACAACAACCACAACATCTTGTGTTTTGCACAGATTTCACTCCAGAGAAATGACGCCCCGAACAACGGTCGAAAGCAATGGGGGAGAGGGTTTTACAAGCGGGTGAAGGAGGAGGCAGCCGAACTCGGGGAGGTGCGCCGGCACAAGATGTGGGAAAGGGCGTCCGACGGCGTGCGCGGGCGGCGGCGAAGACGGATGTGAAAAAGGCCGCGCCTTCACGTGAGGAAAGTGCGCGGCCCGTTGCCCCGGATTCAGCCTGAACCTCGGGAGGTTCGAAGCATCAGCTTCAGAAGGCGTTCTTCAGGATCGCCTCGACGTCGGACGCCTCAAGCGGCAGGAGGCGGCCCACGGGGCCGCGGCGGCAGCAGTGGCGCGCGAGCGACTCGACGGGGCATTCGTCGGCGCCGAGCTCGCCCATGCGGGTCGGCATGCCGAGGGACTTGTAGAAGGCGACGAGCGCCTCGATACCCTTCTTCGCAGCCTCGGCGTCGTCGGCCTCGACGATGCCGAAGACGTTGCGGGCGAACTGCGCCAAGCGCGCGGGCGTGCGTTCAGAGACGTAGCGCATCCAGGCGGGGATCACGACGGAGAGGCCCATGCCGTGGGTGATGGCCTCGTTCCAGCCGGAGATTTCATGCTCGATGGCGTGACAGGCCCAGTCCTCCTCGCGGCCCAGACCGAAGTAGCCGTTGTGCGCGAAGCTGCCGACCATGCCGATCTGGCACCAGGAATCGTAGTCGCGGGCATCCGCCCAGACCTTCGGGCCGAATTCGATCGCGGTGCGCATGGCAGCCTCGGACTGCGCGTCGACGTAGGCCGTCGCGGTCGTGCGCGTGAAATAGCGCTCCATGATGTGGGAGATCATGTCGACGACGCCGGCGGCGACCTGATGGCGCGGCAGCGTCATGAAGCATTCGGGATTGACGATGGCCGCGGCGGGGCGCAGGCATTCGGCGCCGATACCGGCCTTCGTGCCATGGTGCGAGATCACGCACCGCACGGACTGCTCGGAACCCGCGGCGGGGATCGTCAGCACGGCGAGCACGGGCAGGGCCTTTTCGGGAACGGCGTGGCCGTCGAAGAAGTCCCAGCAGTCGCCCTCGTACTCGAGGCCAAGGGCAATGCACTTGGCGGTGTCGATCACGGAGCCGCCGCCCACGGCGACGACAAGACCCACGCCCTGATCGCGCATCCAGTCGACCGTCTCGCGCACGAAGCACAGGCGGGGGTTGGGATGGACGCCGCCCTTTTCAATCACCGTCATGTCTGCGGCCTCGAGGCTCTTCCTCACCGAGGCGAGAAGGCCGGAGCGGACGACGGAGCCGCCGCCGTAGACCACAAGGCACTTGTGGGTGCGGGCAACGGTTTCAGCCAGACGACCGGCTTCATTTTCGGCGCCGCGTCCGAAGACGAGGCGGACAGGATTGTGGTAGGCAAAGTTCAGCATGCTTGTGAGGCGGGCCTCCGTCCCCTCCTCTTCATGCCGGGAGGGACGGCGGCCGGCGGCCTTGTATTTTTTTCCGAAAAAAATAAACGCCGGGGTCTGCGCTCCTGGCACTCCCGGCGACGTCAGGTGCGCAGTTTATCCGTTTGACGGCCGCCCTGCATGAAAAATTCGGGTTTTTCTTTAGGGATTTTCTCCTATATGCAACACCCGCTTTCTTCGCGGAAAAGGCATCACGACCGCAGATCCAGCCGCCCGAAAAGCCCCGTGCGGGAGGCGTGCAGGCGTCGGAAGACGCGTTCGCACGACACCCTGCGAGGGCGAAGGAGCCCCCGGTCCCCCACCCTTCACCGCATCACGCGAGCGTCAGGCGCCCCTGCGCGCAAAGCGCCTGCGGCGGGTGTCGAAGAGGCAGACGGCGGCCGCGGCGCCCACGTTGAGGCTTTCGCACGCGGCCTCGATCGGAATGTAGAAGCGACGGTCGGCAGCCTCAAGGCCCGCATCGGAGACGCCTGGTCCCTCGGCGCCCATCAGCCAGCAAACGGGGCCCTCGGCAACGTCGTCCGCCGCGAGGAAGAGATCCTCGCCGCCGCGGGCGTCGGCCGCGTAGATGCGGCCGCGATAGGCCCTGCGGAAGGCCTCGGGCGTGATGTTCTCGATGAAGACGGCGCCGAAGTGCGCGCCCATGCCGGCGCGCATCACCTTCGGGGACCAGAGGGTTGCGGCGACGGGACTTGCCGCCACGACGCGAACGCCTGCGGCGACCGCAGTGCGGATCAGCGTGCCCGCGTTGCCCGCGTCCTGCACACCGTCGAGATAGAGCGCGTCGGCGGACTTCCAGGCGTCGTCGGCGGGCGCGGGCGGAACGGCCGCCTCGCACATGACGCCGACGCCGTGCTCGACGGGCGAAAGCTGGTCGTAGAGGGCGGGCGAGAGCGCAAAGAGGTCTGCGCCGCTCTTCCTGCAGAGCTCAAGGGCGAGTTCGCGGGCCTCGCGCGAGGCGCGGTCCGCATCGATCAGAACGGCGTTGACGCGGCAGCCGGATTCGAGCGCCACCTGCATCAGATGGATGCCCTCCATCAGGGTGGCCCTCTCCTTTCTCACGGCACGCGCGTCGCGCGCGAGCTTTTTCCAACGCTTGAACTTCGCGTTGGCCTCGCTTTCAATGAACTTTTCAATCATTCTCGTTCTCCTTGGCTGCCTTGCCGGCGATCATGGACTTGACGGGCTCGAAAGAGCGGCGGTGCTCGGGCGTGATGCCGAGCGTGCGGATCGCCTCGACGTGCCTTGCGGTGCCGTAGCCCGCATGAGCGGCGAAGCCGTAGCCCGGATAGATCTTGTCGAGTTCGGCCATGCGGGCGTCTCGTGCGGTCTTCGCGAGGATCGAGGCGGCCGAGATGGCGGCGACCCTGGCGTCGCCCTTCACGACGGCGGAGGCGGGAGCGGGCAGCCCCTGGGGCGTGCGGTTGCCGTCGACGAGGATGAGCTCGGGCCTGACGCCGAGCCCCTCAACGGCGCGCTTCATGGCGAGCATCGTCGCCTGAAGGATGTTCAGCGTGTCGATCTCGTGGACGTCGGCCCAGGCGACGCACCAGGCGAGCGCGCGCTCGCGAATGAGCGGCGCGAGCGCCTCGCGCCTCGCGGCCGAGAGCTTCTTCGAGTCGTTGAGGCCCTCGACGGGACGGTCGGGATCAAGAATCACGGCCGCCGCGCAGACGGGGCCCGCGAGCGGGCCGCGGCCCGCCTCGTCGACCCCTGCGACGAGCGTCGATGAAAAGAGCGGATCCTCCGAACCGAAGAGGCTCGGCAGGTCGGTGGTGGGCTGCGTTTTGGAAGCGGCGGATTTGGCCACGGTCAGGTCCTGGTGAATGAATGGGAAAAAGAAAAGGCGCTCCGCGGAACCGGCCGGCGAAGCGCCCCTGCGGGCTTGCCCTCTCTCAGAGCTCTCGAGCCCCTCAGGATCTTGCGACGCTCATGATGACGTCGGCGGCGAGAGCGGGCGTGTCAGCGATGAGGCTCTCGTGCATGGCCGAGAAGCGTTCCTCGAGCATCCTGCGGCGGGCTTCGTTCTGAAGCGCGTCCTCAAGCGCGTAGGAGATCGGATCGGGCTCGCAGAAGAACTGCAGGAACTCGGGCACGACGTTTTCGCCGAGCAGGATGTTCGGCAGGGAAACGCAGTGGATGAGCGCCTTCTTCTGCATGATCATGCCCGTGAGGGCGGGCATCTTGTAGCCCACGACCATCGGCTTCTTGTAGAGCGCGCACTCGAGCGCGGCCGTGCCGGAGGCGACGAGCACCGCGTCGGCGGCCTCGATCGTGCGATGGCTTTCACCCGTGACGATCTGCATCGCCTGGGCAAGGCGCGGGTACATGCTCGCCACCTGCAGGATGCGGGTACGGGCCTGCTCGTCGACGGCGGGAATCAGGACGTGGGCGCCGCCGTTGCGGGCGAGAAGACGCTCGACGGCGTTGAAGAAGACCGGAGCACAGCCCTTGAGCTCGTCGACGCGCGAGCCAGGCATCACTGTGATGACGGGCAGGCCGTCGTCACCAATGCCGAAGCTCCTGCGGGCGCCCGCCGTGTCGGGCGTCATCGGGATGATGCCCGCGAGCGGATGGCCGACGAAGGTGGCGGGCACGCCGGCCTTGCGGTAGATCTCCTGCTCGAACGGGAAGACGAGCAGCATGTGGTCGACGGCGCGGCGGATCGTCTGGATGCGCTCGGGACGCCAAGCCCAGATCGAGGGGCTCACGAAGTGAACGGTCGGAACGCCGCGGCGGCGCAACTTCTCCTCGACGGCGAGGTTGAAGTCGGGAGCGTCGACGCCCACAAACACCTGCGGCATCGAGTCGCCGAAGCGGGTGATGAGGTCCTTGCGGAAGCTCAGCAGGCGCGGCAGGTGCGTGAGCACTTCGACATAGCCGCGCACGGAAAGCTCGCGCGAGTCGTACCAGGCGCGAAAGCCCGCGGCGCGCATCTTGTCGCCGCCCACGCCGTACTGCGGAGCACCGCCCATGCGTGCGGCCACCTCAGGAATCACAAGGCTGGCGATGAAGTCGCCGCTCGCCTCGCCGGCAAGCCAGACGGCGCCGTTGCGTTCAAGCGTCGGAATGGAAGACTGAATGCCCATGAGTTTCCCCTCGTTGATGGTACGGTTCGTAGTGGTGAGAATGAATGCGCCGGGCGGATCAGCGGATCACGCCGCGCGGGCTGCTGCCGATGAATTCGATGAAGCGGGTGAGCTGCTCGACGGCGTCCGGGAAGTCGGCCTTGAGGGCCTCGATCTTCACGAGCGCCTCCTTGACGATGAGGCCCTCGCGGTACATCAGGCGGTAGGCCTGGTGCAGCGCGCGCACCTGCGTGTCGGAGTAGCCGAAGCGGCGCAGGCCCACGGTGTTGAGGCCGTGAGGCGCACAGGGGTTGTCGGAGCAGATCACGTAGGGCGGAACGTCGCGCAGAACGGCGGAGGCGCCGCCCACCATGGCGTGCTCGCCGATGCGCACGAACTGATGCACGCCCGTCTGACCGCCCACGATTGCCCAGTCGTCGACGCGGACGTGGCCCGCGAGCGCGACGTTGTTGGCGATGATCGTGTGGCTGCCGACGCGGCAGTCGTGTGCCACGTGGACGTTGGCCATGAAGAGGTTGTCGCTGCCGACCGTCGTGACGCCCTCGTCCTGAATCGTGCCGATCGAGAACGTGCAGTTTTCGCGGATCACGTTGTTGTCGCCCACGACGAGCACCGTGTCCTCGCCCGCATACTTCTTGTCCTGCGGATCGCAGCCGATCGAAGCGCCCGCGTAGATCACGTTGCCGCTGCCGATCGTCGTGCGGCCCTCGATGCAGACGTGGCTGCGCAGGTGAGTGCCCGCACCGATCCGAACCTTCGGCCCGACGAGGCAGAAGGGGCCGACGACGACGTCGGCGGCGAGCACGGCATCGGGATGAACGATGGAGGACGGATGAATTTGAGCCATGACAATTCCTTTTTTGACCTTGTTCGCGCGCCTTCTTCGGAAATTTCGCGGCATCCCGCCGCCCGCCGTGCATCTGACGTTCTCGTGAAACGGAGCACGGGCGCCCGTGCGCGCAGGCTCCCGCAGGGGCGGAAGCCGAGCAATCCCAATATTATAGATTAGACTGCCCGTGCGCCGAGAAGACGGATCGCGCCCCGGCGAGGAGCCTCCCGCCGCAAATGCCATACGCCGCTTGCGTTTCAGGGCGTTCCTCCTCAGGAACACGCGTGCAGGGCGAACGCAAAAAAAGAGGCCAGCGGTCCTTGGGACTGCGAGCTGAAGTTTTCCAACCAAAAGGAGCGGAGGACTCATGCATTGCTGCGGCGTTCTCCATGCCTTCAATGAGCCGAATCCCGCCCGCCATCCGTTTCGAACTTCCCGGGAGATGTAACAAGAGGTCGGAACGAAACACTTCGAGCATCTCGGAACAAACCCTTGAAACGCCTCTGCAGGAGACGCCCCGCATGACTTTGAGCGAAGAACGCCCCACAGGATTCTTGCATCTCGTTGCAAGCGCCCCGCCGAGGTCAAAAACAAGGCCTGCAGTCGTTTTCCTGCAGGCCGAAATCATGTTCTTGAAGTCTCCGGAGGGCAGCTTCGCCTTCCTGATGCATTGACTGTACCTGAAGGGCCTCCCAGTGCTGTTTCGTCATTGGGCCTTCTGTAACAGAGCTTCCTGCCGCGCCGCTCCGCCTCCCTGCCCTCCGCACACAAGACGCCTCGTGCAGAGGGATATATCGCCCGACTGCGCTGCACGGCCTCGTGGAACGCACTTGCATTCTGACGCATTTTGGCGGGATTCCGCCGCAGCCCGACGAAGCAGGCAAACCCGAGGCTCCGAAGAAGCAAAAAAAGAGGCCCGCGGGCAACGCCTGCAGGCCTGAAGCTTTCCAACCAAAAGGAGCGGAGGTCCTCCGTGCTCGTCGCACTTCGTTCTCCATGTCTCGTACTTTAGGGCATGTCGCTTCGCGAGCTGTTTCGACTTCCCGGCGGACGTAACAGAGCGCAGGACGAAACCTCGCCCGCGAACCTAGGGTTAACCCTCCAGACGCTACTGCGAGAGGTCTTTTCAGTTGCGGGCGCAGGCGAAAGGCTCGCGGCGACTTTTGCATTCCGTAGCATCTCAGGCGCCTTTCTTACGGGTTCTCGGAAGGAAAATTCCTCCGAAAACCCCTGCGGCACTGCATAACGGCATGCTAGAATGCGCTCCGCACTCTTCAGGGGAGTAGCTCGGGCGGCCGCAACGGCCGCCGTCCTGCGTCAACATGCTTGAAGCGCCTTGCTTTATGGCGCAGGAATGCGAGCCTCGGGGACTCATCGTTCCCGGCGCGGCATGAGCAAGACCTGCGGTGTGTCCTCTTCCGGATAAACCGCAAGGACGCCCAGGACGCGCCCGGGCCGGCGCATCGGGCAGGAAGAGGATGCGCCCGCAGTTTCTTGAACACATGCCCCACGCGCCGTCCCCGACAATCCCCCATGCTTGAAGCCCTTCAGACTCTTCTTCTCTCCACCGGCGTCGTCACCGCAAGCGAAATCGGCGACAAGACCATGCTCATGGCCATCTGCCTCGCCGCCAGATTCCGCAGGCCTGCTCCCATCATCTGGGGCATCCTCGTCGCCACGGTCCTCAACCACGCGATGGCGGGCGGCGTGGGCGCCGTGCTCGCCACCCTCATCACGCCCGAAATCCTCCGCTGGATCCTGATCGTCTCGTTCGCCGCCATGGCCGCCTGGATGCTCGTCCCCGACAAGCTCGACGACGAGGAGACGGACGAGGGCCGCATGAAGCGCTTCGGCGTCTTCGGCACCACCGTCGTGCTCTTCTTCCTCGCCGAAATGGGCGACAAGACCCAGCTCGCCACCGTGGCGCTCGCCGCGAAGTTCCCCGCCGAGGTCCTCTGGGTCATCTCGGGCACGACGCTCGGCATGATGATCGCCGACGCGCCCGCCGTCTTCATCGGCAACAAGCTCGCCGAGCGCCTCTCTATGAAGCTCATGCGCCGGATCGCCGCCGCGGTCTTCGCCATCCTCGCCGTTGCCGCCTGGCTCGGCTGCTGATCCTGCCGCACTCACCCCGCCGCCACGGCGGCAGGGGCCTGAAGCCTCGAAAAAAATAAAAAAAGCCCGCGGTCTCAGTGACAGCGGGCGAATAAATCCAACCAAAAGGAGCGGAGGACTCGTCGCCTTCCGGCGTCGTTCTCCGATGAGCTAACTTTACCTGACGAGCTCTCCGCCAAGGTTTCAGACGTCGGGGCAAATGTAACAAGTCTTCAGGAAAAACCCTAGGTTGATTAGTATTTACCCTGTCTCCCTCCCGCTCTTGCCCGTCACCACAGGCGAATTCAAACTTCACAAGAAAGGCCTAGGCAGTTTGCACTAGATACACTCTGTTGCATTTCTAAGGGTTTCTTCGTCCCTTCCGGTGCCTTTCGAGCCCTTTGGCAAGGCTTTTTTCCCTGTTCGCGCTTCCCAAAAAAATCCTGCGCGGAGAGGATTCTCCTGCGCAGGACTTCTGCTACCGCCGGCTTTGACAAGCTTCAGGCGCGTCGGGACTTCAGGGGCCTTAGGCCTGCTTGCCGGCGTCGGACGTCTTGGGCGCGACGGGGCGGTAGGCGCCCATCATCTCAGCCTGGGCGACGACCTTGCCGTCGACGCGGGCGACGGCCTCGAAGATGCCGAGACCGAGCTTGGAGCGGATGAACTTGCCTTCGATCATGAGCTGATCGCCGGGCTGCACGACCTGCTTGAAGCGGGCCTTGTCGATGCCTGCGAAGTAGAAGAGCGAGTTCTTGCGGTCCGTGCCTTCGGGAAGGCGGGAGAGCGCGATGATCGCGCAGGCCTGGGCCATCGCCTCGATGATCAGAACGCCGGGCATGACGGGCACGCCGGGGAAGTGTCCCGTGAACTGCGGCTCGTTGGCAGTGACGTTCTTGAGCGCAACCACGCGGCCGGCCTCCGTGTCGAGCTCGACGATGCGGTCGATGAGAAGGAACGGATAACGGTGCGGAAGCATGTCCATGATGTCACGGATGTCGAGCGTACTCATATTGGAACGTAACCTCTATTGAAAAATGGGGCCTTGGCGTGCGGCGGGATGCCGCCGCTCTCCGAGGGCATCCTCTTATTGTCGCGCCTTTTGAAAAATTATTCTTCGGCAGAACGGATTAACGCCTCGAGTTCGGCCATGCGGCGGGAAAGGGCCTTGAGCTCCTTGCGCATGGCGGGAAGACGCGAGATCGTGGCGCCGACGAGCTGGAAGTCGCGGCCCTCCAAGGCGGGGAAGAAGCCGGTCTTCTGGGCGGGTTCCTTGCCCCAGCCCGTGATGGCCGTGCCCGGACCGATGCCGGAACCTGCGGGGATGTTGATGTGGCCGTTAATCATGGCCGCGCCGCCCACCATGCAGTGGTCACCCACGGTGGTCGAACCCGCGATGCCCACGCAGGCAGCCATCACGACGTGGCGGCCGATGCGGTCGTTGTGGCCGAGCTGGATCTGGTTGTCAAGCTTGGTGCCGTCGCCGATCACGGTGTCCTCGAGGGCGCCGCGGTCGACCGTCGTGCCCGCGCCGATCTCGACGTCGTCGCCGATCACCACGCGGCCCACCTGCGGGATCTTGACCCACTCGCCCTTGAAGGGCGCAAAGCCGAAGCCGTCGCCGCCGATCACGCAGCCGGGCTGGAAGATGCAGCGGTTGCCGACGACCGTGCCGCGTTCAAGCACGCAGTTCGGGTAAAGAATGCAGTCCTCGCCCACGACCGTGTCCTCACCCACGACGGCGCCCGTCTTGATGACGGTGCGTGCGCCAACGCGCGCGCCGCGGCGCACGACGGCGAGCGCCTCGACCGTTGCGCTCGGATCCACCTCGGCGCCCTCTTCAACGAAGGCGCGCGGATGAATGCCCGCAGGCGTTTCGACGTGGAAGAGAATCTGGGAGGCGAATGCAAAGAAGGCGTACGGATTGTCGCAGACGAGCACGGCGCGGCCGGGTTCGTCCGAACCGAAGAGCGCCTCGACATCCTGCTCGCGCATGATGAGGAGCGAGGCCCTCGAAGCCTTCATCGCCTCGGCGTAGGCGGCGTTCGTGAGAAAGGCCATGTCGCCTTCGCCCGCAGTCTGGGGCGGCATGAAGCGGGAGACTTCGGCGCATTCGCCCAGAAGGCGCATTTCAAGCCTTCCGCGGCTCATTCCGGACACGCGGGCAATCAGATCGGTAACGGCATAACGCGGCAGATTTTCGGCCATGACGGCTCCTCAGTATGTTGTGGTTTCGTTGTTGCATGACGGCGAACGGGCCTCAGGCCCGTTCATGCCGCTTTGCTTTTTCCATTATTTTTTCTTCTTCGCAGGCTTGACGTCGGCGTCAAGCGCCTTCATCACGCGGTCCGTGATGTCGACCTTGGGACTGGCATAGAAGAACTCGTAGAGCACCAGATCGAACTTCTCGGTCTCGGCGATCTGCTGGATGATGCGTCCTGCGCGTCCCTGCAGCAGGAGCACCTCCTCGTTGCGTCGCTGATTGAACTCGTCGCGGGCCTCGCGGCTGCGGCGCGCAACGTCGCGCTCCATCTCGGCGAGCTCCCTGCGCTCGGTGACGCGCTCGCTCTCGCTCATGTCGGAGGCGCCCTTCTCGAAGCGCTCGAGACGCTGCTTGAAGCGCTTGGTGAGCGCATCAATCTCCTCCTGACGGCGCATGCCCTCGGCATTGAGGCGCTCGCCCGCTTGGGCGGCGGAGAGAGAGTCGCGCAGAATGCGCTCCATGTTGACGACGCCGATGCGAAGATCCGCGGCGCCCACGGGCGCGAGCATGGCGAGGCCGAGCACGGCGGCCGAGAGAACGGAGGGCAGAAGCTTTTTCACGGTGTTCACCTTTGGGCTTGAAAAAAACGGGGCGCCCGATTTGGGCAGCCCCGTCTGCAGGCATTTTCGTATTTTACCGCCGCGCACGGCCCGACGACGGGCCGCCCGCGCGGCTCGGCTGGTCTTAGAAGCCCGTGCCGATCTGGAACTGGAAGCGCTGCGTCTTGTCGCCTTCCTTCTCGTTGAGCGGGAAGGCCAGCGAGAACTTCAGCGGGCCGAGCGGAGAGATCCAGGCCACGCCGATACCGGTCGAGTAGCGCAGGTCGCTCATGCTGAATTCCTGACGCCTGTAGTCGGCATGGCCGTTGGCGTTGACGAAGCCTTCGTAGCCCCAGGCGTAGCCGGCGTCGAGGAAGCCGAAGATACGCAGCGTGCGGTCGCCGCCCGGCAGCGGGGCGAGGAGTTCAAGCGAGGCATTGACCATGCGGTCGCCGCCCAGATTGTCCGCGTCGTCGTTCATCTTGTTCGTGCTGTCCTTCGGACCGAGCGTGCCGGATTCGAAGCCGCGCACCGAGCCGATGCCGCCCACGTAGAAGTTCTTGAAGAACGGGAACATGTCGGTCTGGCCGTAGACGTCGCCGTAGCCCACTTCGCCGTTGAAGGCCAGCGTCCACGTCCTCGAGAGCGGGAAGTAGTGCTGGTACTGGTAGGTGAACTTGTAGTACTCGATGTCCATGCCCGGCAGGCCGACTTCACCGTTGAGTCGCTGGTACACGCCGCGCGTCGGAGCGAGCGAGTTGTCGCGGGAGTCGCGGGACCAGCCGACCGTGGCGGCCACGGACACGGGATCGGCGCCGTAGCGGTTCACGTAGTCCTGATAGCGCTGCGGGGAGTTGCTGTTGGCGTCAACCTTCGTGGATTCGATCTTGCCGCCGAGGAACACGCGGTCGTTTTCCGTGAACGGGATGCCGAACGCGAGCGAGGCGCCGCGGGTTTCGTATTCCACGTCGGCAACGTCGAGCTCTTCAAGGTCGACGCGGCGGTCATAGACTTCCCACGAGCGGCTGATGCCCTCGGGCGTGATGTACGGTTCGACGACGGAGAGCGCGTAGGTGCGCTGGGACTTCGACGTGTTGACGTCGACGGACACGGACTTGCCGGTACCGAAGACGTTGTTCTGCGCGAAGCCCGCCGAAAGGATGATGCCGTCGGACGTGGAGTAGCCCGCACCGAGCGAGACGGAGCCGGTCGGACGCTCCTTCACCTTGATGTCGACGTCGACCTGGTCGCGCGTGCCGGGCACGGGCACCGGGTCGGCCGTCACGGACTCGAAGTAGCCGAGACGGTCGATGCGGTCACGCGAGAGCTTGACCTTGGAGCTGTCGAACCAAGCGGATTCGTACTGGCGGACTTCACGGCGGATCACCTCGTCCTTCGTGCGGTTGTTGCCCGTGATGTTCACGCGGCGAACATAGGCGCGGCGGCCCGGGTCGATCGTGTAGACGACCTCGACCGTGCGGTTCTCGCGATCGGCGATCGGATTGGGCGTCGCGGTCGCAAAGGCGTAGCCGAGCGTGGAGAGCTTGTCGACGAGCGCCGTGGAGACGTTGTTGACCTGCTCGGCACTGTAGATCTCGCCCGCCTTGAGCGTCAGGAGCTTGTTGAGCTCCTCGTCGATGCCGAGAAGGTCGCCCGTGAGCTTGGCGCCGGCGATCGTGTACTTCTCGCCCTCGGTCATGTTGATCGTGATGTAGACGTCGGACTTGTTGGGCGCGATGGAAACCTGGACGGAGTCGATCTTGAAGTCGAGGTAGCCCTGATTCATGTAGAAGGAGCGGATCGTCTCAAGGTCGGCCGCAAGCTTTTCACGGCTGTAGAGGTCGCGCTTCGTGTACCAGCTGAACCAGTTCGGCATGCCGAGCTGCATCTGGTCGAGCAGCTCGTCGGCATCGAAGAGGCGGTTGCCCGTGAAGCGGATCGAGGCGATCGACGAGGCACAGCCTTCGTCGACGTTGATCGTGATGCGCACGCGATTGCGTTCGAGCGGCGTGGCGATCGTCTTGATCTTCACGCCGTAATAGCCGCGGGCGAGGTACTGGCGGCGCAGCTCCTGGTCGGCGCGGTCAAGCGTCGCCTGGTCGAAGATGCGGCCCTCGGCCATGCCGACGTCGCGCAGGCTGGTCTCGACAGCGTCTTTGTCGAAGGCCTTGATGCCGTGCGTCTCAATGGTCGCCACAGCGGGACGCTCGACGATGTGCACGACGAGCACGTCGCCGTCCTGAGAGAGCGACACGTCCTTGAAGAGGCCGGAGCGGTAGAGCGAGTGGATGGCGCGGGTGCCCATGTCGGGCGTGTACTCGTCGCCTGTGCGGAACGGGAGATGCGAAAAGACCGTACCGGGTTCGGTACGCATCAGGCCTTCAACTCGAATGTCGGAAATGACAAAAGCCGAGGCCCCCTCGGCGCACACCATGGCCGCAATGACAGCGGCGGCCGTCTTCGTCAGATTGGCAGACAAAATGAATTCTCTCTATATCGTCACGGGTCACGCCCTCCGCCCTTGCACGGTCTGCTCCAGGTTCATCCCCGAAGACGACCGCAAACGGCGGCGGCAAATTTGTGTAAGGTTACCAAATCTTGAGGCTCTCCGTTAGCGGGCGGCGGGACCTCTTTCACGACAGAACGGGTAATCCCTGTCTTCGAGGCCGCATTCACGCGCCGCCCGACTCCCGCCGAGCCCCGTCACACGCCCTCGAACAGGCGCGTGAGGTCGTTGTTCATTGCAAAGGCAAAGACGACGAGCATCAGGCCGAAGCCCGCCTTGCCGATCCAGTTCTTCGTCCTTTCGGAAAAGTCCCGGCCGCGCAGGCCCTCGAGGCCGAGCACCACGAGCTGTCCGCCGTCGAGCACCGGCACGGGGATCAGGTTCATGAAGCCGATCGCGATCGAGATGAGCGCAAGATATTCGAGGAAGGGCACGAAGCCACCGCGAACGGCGTCGCCCGCCATGTCGGCAATGCCGATCGGGCCCGTCAGGTTCTTCGTGCTGGCCTCGCCCGTGGCCATCTGGCTAACGCCTCTGGCCTGAAGGGTGGTGATGCTTTTCACCTTGCGCCAACCCGCGGCGACTGCGTCAACAGGCGAGAGCCTCACGACGACCATCTCGGGAAGCGCCCTGATGCGGATGCCGACAACCGTGCGGCCCTCCGACATCACGGGCATGATCTCCACCACGCGCTCGGTCTCGGGCGTCCTGATGTTCGAAAGCGTCAGCCTCACGGGCGAGCCCGTGGGCGTCGCGCCTATGGCCTCAACCGCCTCCTGGACCGAGCTCACCCCTGCGCCGTTGACGGCCAGAATCCTGTCGCCGCTCGCAAGCCCCGACTTTTCGGCGGGCGAATCCTTCACCGTCCCCGCCACGACGGGGTCCCTGAGCCAGGGCACGAGGCCGAGATGGATGACGGGCGGGCGCCCGCTCATGTCGTCAAGGCTCACGCCTGCGAGCGAGAAATGCCTGACGAAGGTCTCATCCCCGCGGGAGAACCTGACGGGAATGTCGGCGCTGCCCGCCAGACCGAAAAGCTCGACGTTCATGTCCGTGATGCCGAGAACCGGCGCACCGTTGACGGACAGCACGCGGTCGCCCTGCCTCACGTTCTCGCTCGCCGCCTGCGTGCCTGCGGGCGGCGTGCCCATGACGGCCGCGAAGTCGGGCGTTCCGATCGCGCCGACCATCACGTAGAGGAAGAAGGCGAGGACGAAGTTCGTAGCGGGACCCGCAAAGAGCACGAGGCCGCGCTTCCAGCGGGCCTGACGGGTGTAGAGCCTTCTGCGGTCGTCTTCAGTGAGATCCGCATCCGCCTCGTCGGCCATCCTCACGTAGCCGCCGAGCGGCAGGGCCGAGAAGCAGTATTCAGTCTCCCCCTTTCTCCTTCGCCAGAGCACGGGGCCCATGCCGAAGGAGAATCGCGTCACCTTGATGTTGAAGAACTTGGCCGTGAAGAAATGGCCGCCCTCGTGAACGATGACGATGATGCCGATGGTGAGTAGAAAGCCTGCGAGGCCCAGAAGAAAGCTCATGATCAGATGCGGGAGATTGGAGTCGGACCCAACAAGATACACGGTTTGAGCCGCGCACGCGCGGCTCCTCCGCGCCCTGCGGACGATTGGTTACGCTTTTGCCCGGGAGGATCCGCCTCAGGCCGTCTGCAGCTCGACGAGACGCGCGAAGGCACCCTGTGCGTAAGCTCCCTATGGGGTAAGGAATAGTTAGGAAATAACTTTTCAATCTTCGTCGTGCTTGAAACCACGAATGATGTAATTCCAAGTGCCAAAGGAAGCTCTTCAAAAGCCCTCTTTAATTTTGCGCCCCGAGAACTTTTGTCTATTACACAAGCTAAATTTCTGTGCAAACGATTGTTCAGGGTACTTTTGAAGAGTTTCCCTAACGGTGCATTTTTTCTTTTTTTATCCCTGAAGCACAAATTCCAAATCGGAATTACCTCAATATGCGATCCACTGTTTCTTTCATCATCCCAATGGCGGGCGCTGGTAGCCGTTTCGCTAAAGCTGGCTATACCCTGCCGAAGCCCCTCATACCGATTCACGGCAAACCGATGATCGACGTCGTCATCCAAAACCTCACGCCGTCTCGGTACAAATGCCGCTTCATCTTTCTTGTTCAAAAAGCACAAATCGAGAAATACGCCGTTGATGAAAAGCTTCGGACTTCGTGCCCTGGCTGCGAAGTCGTAACCGTCAACGGGTTGACGGAAGGCGCCGCCTGCACTGTTCTGCTGGCAAAGCGTTACATCACAAATGATCCGATGGTGATTGCCAATTGCGACCAATTCGTCGATTGCTCAATTGATGACTTCTTAGATGCATGGTTCGACCATGACTATGACGGCATGATCATGACGATGACGGCCAATGACCCGAAATGGTCTTTTGTCGGCTTTGATGCAGATGGACAGGTGAATCGCGTCGTCGAAAAAGAAGTTATTTCAAATGAAGCGACGGTCGGCATTTACGGCTTCACTCGCGGATCGGACTTTGTCAGCGCCGCTGAAGACATGATCGCAGCGAACGAACGAGTGAAGAACGAGTTTTACGTCGCGCCTGCCTACAACCGTCTCATCAAGGCCGGCGCACGCATCGGCATCTGGAATATCGGTTCGGAACGACACGGCATGTATGGACTCGGAATCCCTGCGGATCTGGACTATTTCCTGAGTCTTCCCTGGACAAAGAAGCTCGGTATTGAAGACGGCAAAGCTGCCGAAGAACAGGAGAATGGCCGATGAAGATCATTGCTCATCGCGGCGCTTGGAGCGGCGACTCAAAGCTTTGCGTGCCCGCGTGTCCAAAAAACTCACTTGAAGCTTTCAAGACGGCCGTTCGCTTCGGTTTCGGCATTGAAACGGATTTCCGCGACATCTGCGGCAAGATCGTCATTTCGCATAATCCGCCTGAAGCGGACGCCTTGCCGGCTGAAGATTTTTTCAAGATTCTCCATCCTGGACAGATTGTCGCAGTGAACATTAAAGCCGACGGACTTGCAGACGCTCTCCATCATCTGTGGACTGAACTGGCGCCAAAGGCCGTTCCGTTTGCGTTCGACATGTCGGTGCCGGATACGCTCGGCTACGCTGCATGCGGCTTCCCGTTTTTTGAGCGCCAAAGCGAATACGAAAAGTCCGTTGTCTGGCCGCAGGCCGCCGGCTTTTGGCTCGACGGCTTCCACTCCACTTGGTTCGGTGAAGCCGATATTCGTACGCTGCTTGATTCCGAGCGGCCCGTCTGCATAGTCTCGCCCGAACTTCACGGCAGGGAAGAACACGACTGCTGGAACATTCTCGAAAAGCTTGCCCGCAGCGGCAGATCTCAAAACATTTGGCTCTGCACGGACAAACCCTTTGCAGCCGCGGAACGGTTCGGAGAATTTTTATGAAGGGACAGATCAAAGCCGTTCTGTTCGATATGGACGGCGTGCTTGTGGAAGCCAAAGACTGGCATTACGAAGCCTTCAACAAGGCGCTCGAAGTGTTCGGCATGCCGATTTCGCGAAGCGAACATCTTTCGCAGTATGACGGGCTTCCTACCCGCGCCAAGCTTGCGATGCTGACTGAAAAGAAGCACCTGCCCGTACAGCTACACGCTTTCCTCAACAATCTCAAGCAAAGCTACACGCGGGACATCATCACCATCAGGTGCCGCCCTGTTTTCTGCGTCGAATACGCGCTCTCGCGGCTCCACCATGAAGGCTACAAGATCGCCGTGTGCTCGAACTCTATTCGAGCGTCCATCGAAATGATGATGGAAAAGTCGGCGCTTCTTCCCTACATCGACAGAATCGTGTCGAATCAGGACGTGAAGAAGGGGAAGCCCGATCCGGAGATGTACCTCAAAGCGATGGCTTGCTTCGGCTTGAAGCCCGAAGAGTGCCTGATTCTTGAAGACAACGAAAACGGCATTAATGCGGCTCGCGCCAGCGGCGGCAAACTCCTCGTGATCGGCGAGGTGTCCGACACAAACTATTTCAATATCCGCCGCCGCATTGATCAAATTGAGGGAGGCACGCCGTGAGCAACATTCTGATTCTGGGGAAGTACGGCGCAAAAACTGCGCTTGACAGACTGGCTGCGCTTGCCGCCGCGCCTTCGGACGATGTCGTCCGCATCATCGTTAAAGAAGGAGATGAGGCGCCGGACAGCGCACTGATTGCTCGGCATCATAGAAATATGCAGGGCGATGTTTGCGACCTGCTTTGGGAAGCGGCTTCACTTGACCAAAAAGCGCCGCTCATCATTGCGTCCGAACGCGGCTTTTGGAATCAGCTCCGCCTTGAATCTGCCGTCTCCAGCCAGGAAGGAGCTGAAGTTTCCGTTTGGTGCTCCGAAAGCACGTTTGCCGGCTTCAAATTTGATGCGGACGGACGAGTCTGCGAATCAGCCGATCTGCCGGCAAGTGTTCCCTACATCGTTCGCTTTGCTCATACGGAAACTTTTACCGACGCTGCAGAAGATGTGATTCTTCAGCACAAGAGCGAAAAAGACGGGAAATTCGGCCTCCATTCCGTCGTGAATCAATTGATTCTTCAAAATGCAAGCATTGATGTCGCGGCCGATGAATTCGGAGATTTGGCATGAAGTCGCTTTCTATGAAGGATATGAAGCGCGGCTGGTTTGTCGGTTCGTTTGAGCCTGCTGCGCTGAAGACTGATCTCTGCGAAGCCGCTGTCAAGCATTTCTCGGCAGGAGAAGCGGAAGCAGCTCATTTTCATAAAATCGCCTCGGAAGTAACGGTAGTGATTTCGGGCGACGTAAAGATGTTCGAGCAGCTTTGGCATGCCGGCGACATCATCGTCGCTGAGCCAGGCGACGTTACTTCGTTTGAAGCCGTAACAAATGCTGTTCTTGCTGTGGTGAAGCTTCCAGGCGTGTTGAATGACAAATACCTGGTCTGAGGAGTCCCGATGATCGACAGCAGCGAGATCAGCGTTGTTGTGCAGGGACCGGTTCGTCCTGACACAGCAGAGAGTCTTTCGTCCGTTCGCCGCGTGCTTCCTCGGGCGGAGATTATTTTCTCGACCTGGGAAGATGAAAAAGCAGACGGACTTCCTTTCGACAAGATCGTTCGAAGCCGGATGCCGCCCGCCTACGCGCAGCACATCCGAACCGGCATTCTCAACAATTTGAATCGTTTGATTCGATCGACGAAAGCCGGCGTGGCAAAAGCCGAACGACCGTACCTGCTGAAGATTCGCAGCGATTTGGTTCTCACGGACGATCGTTTTCTTCATGCGTTTGAAGATTTTCCGGCGGAAGGGCCCAGAAAAGTCTTCTCGCGCCGCGTTGTCGTGCCGTTGATTTATTCGAGAACCGGATACCGAGGGTTCTGCACGCCGTTTCATCTCTCCGATTGGGCAGCATTCGGCCTGAGCGAAGACCTGCGTCCGTTCTACTTGAACATGCAGGAAGTCGATGATCCGGCCTTCACGCAGTACTTTCTCGGAAGGGAGAAGGAGACGCCGTACGGTCCTACGCTGCTCCGCATGGCTCCGGAACAGTATCAAGCCTTTTCTGCGTTTCAACGTCATTTTCACGACGCTGATATGCCTGACTGTTCGGTCGTGACCGAAAAGCTCAGCTGTGCATCGGACGAGTACATCGTTTCGAATTTCATCATCGCACCCTATGCCGAGACAGGCTGGATGGTGCGCAAATATCCTCAGTCGATTGATGAATTCAAAGAAGGCGCACCCTACTTCGAGCTCTGGACGAAATTCGTCTACGAATCGAAGTATCGCCGTCTTTGCGATCCGAGCTACGAGCTGACCGCTTTCGCTGATCAGCGCCGCTTCCGGCGCCGTGATGCGTACGAGGGTTACTTCAGGCTGCGCAAACATTGCGAGCATTTGCTTCATGCAGATCGGTTTTCCAAGCGTCTCGAACAAGTTTTCGTGATCCCGATCATGACGTTGATGGCTGCAGGCAAAGCGCTGCTCGGCCTTAAGCACACGGATTCTGCAGCGAATGCCGAACGCTTCAAACCATTCGGGCAATTTCAATGAACTCAAAAAGCAAAAAGACTCGCGCGCCCACTTTCAGCGTCCCTAATGACAGTCGAATTTCAATTGTCATGCAGGGCCTGCCGAGTACGGATACCAAAAGCTATTTGGAAACGGTACGCGCGAACTTTCCCAAAGCCGAAATCATTCTGTCGACGTGGACGGGTACAGATATTGCGTTCGCCAAGGGCTTAGTCGACAAGGTCGTCTTCAGCGACGATCCAGGCGGATTGCCTTCTGCGTTCTGGGAAGAAGTCATCTCCATCAATAATTTGAATCGGCAGATCGTTTCTACTGTTGCAGGCATCAAAGCCGCATCACGTCCATTTGTGATGAAGCTGCGCACGGATTTCACTGTCAATTCACGGAAGGTGCTGGACTTTTGGAACGAGTACCCGAAGCGGGACAAAAAGTACAAGCTATTTCTGCATCGGGTCATCATCCCCAGCGTCTTTTCTCGTTTCTACTCAGACGAAACGCTGACGCCGACGCCGTTTCATCCGTCTGATCTTTTCAGTTTCGGGCTGAAGAAGGATCTGCTGCTCTTTTACGGCAGTGCTCCGCTCGCAACGCCGGAAGAACTATGCGCTTGGAAATATAAATTTCCGCAGCATCCGCCCTATCGATTCTCTCAGTGGCGGTATGCCCCTGAACAAGCGTTTTTCGTGCATGCAGCGCGAACTAAATTTCCAAACATCCGCTTTGATGACTGGACAGACCTTCACAAAGAAGAACTCCTTCTTTCAAAACAGCTGCTTCTGAACAATTTCATCTTTCTCAATCCGGGACAAATCGGCTTGAAGTCAAGGAAGCATCAGTATGCGCTGGATTGTGCAGATGCCGGCGGGTGGAAAGGCTTGATTCTTCATGAAGTCTTTGACGGCTGGTATCACGCTGTTCTCGATCCGATCAAGACAAAGCCGGCTGTGAACGGGTCTGCGGATCAAGTTCATCCGCATTTGTTCGTGAAATCCGCAAAAGAAAGGCTGGCCGTTCACAAAGCGCGCTTCATTCAGCCGCTTCGGCGATTCGTGAAAGGCCTCGGCTGGGTGCTGGAGCCGGTTGTCATCGCGTATTACTGGACTCGTTCACGTTTCGAGCGATGACCTGACGTCGGCATCACCTGCATTCGCGCGCCGTACACATGTGCGGTGCGGCTTCAGCTATGCCGCAAACCGCTGCATTGAAGTTCAGAGCTGCACGGGCGATGAAGTTCAAAGCATTCCGTTTGGCCGCATTGAACTTTGTTTTTTTCGCCCTTTTTTCCGTCCTTCGAGGACTCCGAGGCCGTAGCGCTTTCCCGTGAAAGCCTGCGGTCTGTCGCTTTTGAGCAAAAAAATGGACATGATGACAAACCGTTCATCACCCTCTATGATGAAAAATAAGGCTCTTCTGGACTTTTGGGGAAATGAGGGTTCCTCGTGCTGCCGGCCCCAGCACAGAAACTAACTAAAAGCGCGTTGAATCCTGTATCGTTGGAGTAGAAAAAAACAAACAACGGTAGGAGCAACGCGCTATGACGATTCTACCCCATGCAGCCTCCCGTCAACGACCTTCAGCAGATCTGCTTGCGCAAAAACTCGCACCCTGCAACCTCAATCAGATCTTCTTTCCTGGCCACGCCGTAGTTGCCAGTGACCGTACTCGAGAGAGTCTCACCCTCAAGCTCGAGGCTACGGAACCCGCTATCTGCCCCAAGTGTGGGGAGCCCTGCACTAAGATCCATGACACCCGACCTCGCTTGATCCGAGACGCCCCGTTCCCCGGCGTCACGGTGGTCTGGCTCCTTGTGCCGATTCGGCGAGTTCGGTGCAAGTGTGGGTGTCGTCGCACGGAAACCATTCCGTGGATAGCACACCACGAACAGTGCACCAACCGATTCATCGCACTCATTCAAAATCAGATGCGGGGTGAGAACGCCTCAGCAACGGCTGTCGCCGCGAAATACAACCTCGGGTGGGATGCCGTTCGCCGCTTCGACAAGGAGCAGCTCGAGGCATTGTTCAACGACGTGAACACTCAAGACCTCAAGATCATTGCTGTTGACGAGATCGCCATCCACAAGGGACAGAAGTACGCTACCGTCTTCATCAATTACGAGACCAGACAGGTCTTCGCAGTGGTCAAGGGTAAAACGCAGAAGGCCGTAGAGTCCGTCTTCCAGATGCTTGTCGACCGCGGCCTTCAAGACCAGATCATTGCCGTGGCTTGCGACATGAATGCTGCCTACCCCAACGTCGTCAAGAAGTTTCTGCCAAAGGCTGATATCGTCTTCGATCAGTTTCACGTCATTCAGCACTTGAGTGCCGAAGTGTTCAAAGAAGCTCGCCAAGTCCAGGCCGAGGAAGTAGAAGCAGAATTTGGCAAGAAATCGGATCAAGCGAAAGCGGCTCGGAAGATTCTGCGAACGGCGGCTTGGGATCTGGTGATGCCGGAACACTCGCTCACGCCGACTATCCGTGAGCGCCTTGAAGAGATTCGCAAAGCGAACAACCTGATGTCAACGATGCTGCCCCTGGCGGACATGGTGCGCTGCATTTGGCATGCATGGTCGCAGGAAGATGCCGCGGAAATGCTTGCCGAGTGCATTGAAGCATTTGAAGCCTTGGCACAGGACCATGACTTGAAGAAGGCCGCGAAGTTCGCAAGGATGTTGAATAACCACAGCTTCGGCATTTTGACTGCCTGGAAGCACCGCATCAGCACCGGCCCACTGGAGGGGGTGAACACGAGAGCCAAGCTCATCAAGCGCATCGGCTACGGTTACAAGAGCTTTGAGTACTTTGCACTGAAGCTCAAGGCTGCGTTCCCCGGCAGAGGCCGCAATCCGCTCATGCTGCTGGGGGAGTGGACCGCAGTGATAAAGTCACGCCTTTGTCACACGGACCTTGGCATGGAACGAGAGGGTCCACTCTTCTTTAATTACTCGGCGGCATAAGCCGCCGACTGCAAGGCCGGCACCTGATCAGGCTCAGCCTGATGGGGATGGGGCCTTGTGTGCTTGCGTCGGGCTCCAACCAGGTTCTGGCATCGATTTCGGTAATTAAGAAGGGAACTTCGCTGCATCCTTCTCACGAGCCAGTTCTGACCTCGACCAGGGTACCATCGAGCTCCCTGTTTCACCAAAAAGTCGGAAGAGCCCCCTTTTTGAGGTCGCTCTATCATTATGAAACAGCAAACTTCGGTGAATGGTTTCGTGGAACGTGAACCTGAGGGAAGGATGACGACCAGCAATCTGTAGGACTGGCACGATTGCAATTTCCGCCAACATAGTGTCCTTCCCGAAAGAGGGATGCCTGTCGAAAAACACTATTCTGGGTTAGATGGAGTTGCTTGCAGTGCACAGAAGGGAGGGGATATGTATACCGCATTGAAAGTAAAAGAGATCAGAATTACTGGAGAAGCGCGACCTACGGTTGAGTATCGTCAAGGACCCTAAGGAAGAGAGAATAACAGTTTTGCAAATTGACGAGGTGGGCATAAACCCTTACAGCCGTTTTATGGCATGCTGCTCTAACTAGACAGAGGATTCACTTCGACCGTCAGCCAGCTCTTTCAGAGGGCAAAGCCGCCTGAACGTCACCGCCCGTACAAAGTGGGCGCGGCAGACCTTTTTCGTTCCGCCTTGTTTTCGCAATTCGGCTTCGTAAACCCCGAAGCGTCCTGCAGGGGCCGCCACAAGGTTCATGACGACACAGATCGCTGCCGTTGGTTATCGTGGAATCGCGAAGAATCGCAGGCGCGTCGTGACGCTCTGGACTCTCTACTACTGGTTCCTGATTAACAAGGCTTCAACCCCCACCCTATTGACAACGTAGCTGATACGAAACGGTACAGGATCCTACGCGCTCTTAGTTTCTGGGCTGGGTCTGGCGGCCCGGGATGTCCGATTTCCCCAAAAGTCCAAAAGAGGCCTAAGATTTACCGCGCCCCGCTAATAACTGATCTTTAGCCGCCCTATAGAAAAAGCCTTTCATCTGAATTAACTTCTGTGGTGAACCCTCTTCAATTACTTTTCCTGCACTCATCACAAAGACTCTATTTGCTTCCATCACACTCCCCAATCTATGAGCGACAGTAATACAAGTTCTCCCTTCCCTCAATCTGTTCATAGCTTCCACGACTTGTTGCTCTGTCTTGCTATCCAAGGCACTTGTTGCCTCATCCATGATCAGAATAGGTGCATTCTTCAGAAATGCTCTAGCAATCGACACTCGTTGCTTTTGGCCTCCTGAAAGCATATTTCCTCCTTCGCCCACACGCGTCTCCAACCCCTCAGGCAACGCTTGGACCAACTCCGTCAGTGATGCTACTTCCAAAGCCTTTTGAATGTCGCACTCCGTTACATTTCCCAGACCGTATGTGAGATTATCTTTCAACGTACTGTCAAAGAGTACGACATCCTGAGTCACAAACGCCATCTGACGGCGCAAGCTGCGATGCGAAACCTTCGATATGTCCTGACCGTCGATCAAAATTCGCCCTTCCGACGGTTCCAAGAACCTCGCTATCAGGTTAACCAATGTCGTCTTACCCGAGCCCGACTGACCTACCAGCGCAACGCGTTCGCCTTGCTTGATCTCCAAGGAAAAAGACTTCAGCGTTGGGACATCCTTGCCAGGGTAAACAACCGTCACATTCTCAAACGTAACAGTGCCACCGCCCGGCTGAATCAACAAATCCGGACCATCGTCCTTCTCCCTTTCAGCATCAATCGTATCGAAGATGCTCTTGGCAGCTACGGAAATACTCGCAAAGGTGCCGTTCAGTCCAGAGAGATGTTGAATCGGCGCCTTCATCAGCAACAATGCCGAGAGGAAAGTGATGAACTCCCCGATCGTCAATAATCCTTTTTGCGCTTCGTAAAGCGCCATCCCAACAACGCAGGCAATGGCCACCATCGTGAGCATTTGCGTCACGGGGGTCGTCACAGCTGTCATCTTGATGTTCTTGAGCGTCAGTTTGAAAATGTGTTCGTTAACCTCTGCAAAGCGCTTTTCCTCAAAGTCATAGGTATTGCTCACCTTGACCAGACGCTCGGCTTCATAGGTCTCCTGTACTCGCGAAATCATCTTGCCGAGCGTTTCCTGACTTTCCCTCACGATCTTTCGTATACGTCTTGAAATCGTGCGCAGGGTCAACGCGAGGCCCGGAATAATGACGAACGTCACGAGCGTAAGTTGCCAATCATGCCAAAAAAGCACCGACAGCAACGCCACGACCTGAATCGAATCACGCACCAATACGATGAAGGACTGTGCCGCTCCCGACAGCGCCATCGTCGCTTCGTTGACGAACTTGGAACTGATTCGCCCCGTTGTATTCCGCTGATATTCAGCATCGGGCCAGTGCAAAATGCTTTCAAATAACTGCATGCGCAGTTTGACCAGCACGGCCTGGCTGACCTTGGCCATTAGAACCGTACTTATCACCGTACAGATGGCAAACCCCAGAGTCACGCCAATGAGCGCAAGCGGTGCTGCATAAATATTCCAGCCTTCCTGATGATAAAACCCGATGTCAGTCATTTTACCGAGCAAAGTCGCCGTCACGGACGACATGCTGGCAGACCCCATTAAAAAGACGACCGCCACGGCCAGACGCCATTTATGCGGGAGAAAATATCGATAAAGACGGCGCAGATCAGGATCTACTTTCTCCATCCACTTCATGCCAGCTCCCCTCCATCCGTCTTACCTTTATTGTTGTTTTCAGTCTTATCTTCGCGCTTTTCCAGTGACTGCAGTCGCAAAAGTTCGGCAAAGAGACCATTTTGTTCAAGCAACTCGGCACGCGCGCCCATTTCCTTGACCACACCGTCGGCCATCGCCACAATCTTCGTAGCGTGCTCGATCGTTGAAAAGCGATGCGCGACCATAAACGTCGTTCGTCCCTTCATCAATGAGACGAGCGCTCCCTTGATCTTCATCTCGTTTTCACTGTCAAGCGCACTGGTAGCTTCATCCAGAATTAAAATCGGAGTATTTCTCAAAAACGCCCGCGCAATCGACAGGCGCTGCTTCTGGCCGCCGGAGAGCCTACTGCCACCTTCACCAACCAACGTGTCGAGCCCCTCTGGAAGGGTTCTCACAAAATCCGCCAAAGAAGCATCCTCCAACGCCTTCCAGACTTCGGCTTCCGTAGCGTCAGGTGAGCCGTAAAGTACGTTGTTGCGGATTGTGTCGTCAAAAAGCATGACATCCTGCGAGACGATGGCAATGTGCCTGCGAAGCGACTCAAGGCTCAAGTCCCGAATGTCAATACCGTCCAGTAAGATCCGACCTTTTGTAGGATTCCAAAAACGCGGAATCATGTGCACGAGCGTACTCTTTCCAGACCCAGACAACCCCACCAGGGCAATACAGTCGCCCGCTTTGACTTCTAGATTGAACTCGTGAACCGCATCGCGTTTGGTGTTCGGATAGCGCATCGAGACATGCTCGAAGACGAAGTCACCCTTGCAGGTGGTCAAATCCACCTTGCCCTCATCCGTCTCGTCGGCTTCGTCGAGCGTCGCAAAGATGCTTTCGGCTGCCACCGCCATCATCACGAAACCAGAATTGACACCCGCGAGATTTCGAAGCGGCGGCATCAGAAGAAGAAGCGCCGCCAGGAAGGTCACGAAATCCCCCATGGTAATCACCCCCTGGCTGATCTGGAACATCGCGAACGCGAGTACCAGAGCAACTCCTGACATAAAAATCAGTTGCGTGAGCGGCGTCCCCATGGAGGTCACCTTTGTCATGTCGATCATCATTTTGCTCACGCCGTCATTGATGCGTTTGAAACGATCCATTTCGAGAGCGTAGGTATCGGAGAGTTTGACGAGGCGATGCCCCTCGTACACTTCCTTCACACGCTCAAGAACGGAAGCAAAGGACGCTTGGCAGGTCTCCATGATCGTCTTCATTCGCTTGGAGATGTATCGGAGCAACTTGAAAATCATCGGCGCAATAATGAGGCTCACAATGGCGAGCATCCAGTTGTTCCAGACGAGCACGCAAGTGAGCGCCACCACCTGCACGCTGTCACGCACCAGGATGATGCAGGACTTGCTCGCATTCGAGAGTGCCACATTCGCCTCAAAGATGAACTTTGACGTGATGTTACCGGTGGAATTCTTCTGATAAGTGGCGGCAGGCCAACGCAAGATCTTGTGGAAGATTTCCCCTCTGAGTTTTACAAGCACGGCCTGACTAGTCTTCCCGAGCAGATAATTGCTCATGAACATGCTCCCGCCATGCAGAACCGAGATGAAAATGAGCGCAATAGGCGCAGCCACGACGATCCAGGCTTCCTGATCGTAAAACCCGACGTCGGTGAGCTTGCCGAGCAGCATCGCGATGAGGGAAGAAGCGGCACCAGCTCCGATCATGAAGACGATTGACATCGCGATCTTGCCACGATGGGGCTTCAGATAAGTCACCAGCCTAAGAAGACTGGGATTGAGCTTGGATTTGAGACGAGTTATAAGAGACATGCAAGGGTCGAGCATTTCTTAAGATGCAGGAGTTGCTGGAAGAAAGAGCCGTGCGTTCTTTCCTGAGGTGAAGAACGGTTTCGACCATGGCGCTATTGTACCTGCTGCATTTTTGCAGAGAAAACAACATGGTCAATTTCTCCGTCCTTTTATCCATGACGGCTAAGCCGAAACGGCGACGTATATTCAAGGTCTTGCAAGACATTCGCGCGTTTTGATGCGCACAGCACGATCAAGCTCGACAATCTCGTCAACCGACCCGGGAAGCGGCGCCGAAATGCTCTCGAGCATGCCGCGCACCGTGCTGAAGATGTCGGTGAAGCCGATGCGGCCCTCGAGGAAAGCCTCGACGGCGATTTCATTGGCGGCGTTGAGGACGATGGTCGCGCCGTTGTCGGCGGACAGCGCATCGTAGGCGGCCTGAAGAAGCGGGAAGGTCTTCGTGTCGGGCTCCTCGAAGGTCAGCCGACCGATTTCGGCAAGGCTCAGGCGCTTCGCGCAGCCGTCAAGCCTTTCGGGCCAGCCGAGGGAGTAGGCAATCGGCGTGCGCATGTCAGCCGAACCCAGCTGCGCGATGACCGCGCCGTCCTCGAACTCGACCGCCGAGTGTACGATGCTCTCGGGGTGGACCACGACCTTGATGCGCCCGGGCTCGAAGTCGAAGAGCCAGCGCGCCTCGATCACCTCAAGGCCCTTGTTCATGAGGCTCGCGGAGTCGACGCTGATCTTGCGGCCCATGGACCACTTCGGATGAGCGACGGCCTGCTCAGGCGTGATGCCCTCAAGATTCGTGCGACCGCGGAACGGGCCGCCGGAGGCCGTAAGGACGATCCTCGCCCCCGCCCTCGCCTTTTCAGTCGCGCCCGCGAGGCACTGGAAGATCGCATTGTGCTCGCTGTCGACGGGCAGAAGCTCGCAACCTGAATTCCTGACGGTCTCCATCAGAAGACGGCCGCCGCAGACGACGCTCTCCTTGTTGGCAAGAAGAAGGCGCTTGCCCGCGCGAGCGGCCGCAAAGGTGGGCGCAACACCCGCGGCGCCGACCACGGCCTGCACGACGACGTCCGTGTCGGGATCATCCGCGAGGCGGGAGACGGCCTCGGGGCCGCCGAGCACCTCGATGTCACCGAGGCCGACCGTGCAGAGGGCCTGTTCAAGCTCCACCACCTTCGAGGCATCCGCAATGACGGCGCGCTTCGGACGTGCAGAGAGGCAGACGTCCACCAGCGGCTCCACGCGGGAGCCGCCCGCCACGGCGTGAACGCTGAAGCGCTCGGGATAGCGCGAGACGACGTCAAGCGTCGAACGGCCGATGCTGCCCGTTGCGCCGAGAATCGTGATGGACTGTGTCATGTTGCCCCTTGTCAGTTGTTGGTTCGATTGTTCCTGTCGGTCGGCCTGCGGTCCTTGCCGTCAGGCTTCCATTGTTCTGCGCAGTATTTTACCCGCGGCCGAACGCCCGGGCCTTAAGCCTTAGACCTTTCGGGATAGCGTGAAGACGGCGATCTCGCTTGGCACCCCGACGCGCACGGGGAATCCGTTCCAGACGCCCGAGCCCGAATGCACGTAGAGCCTCGCATGCTTGAGCGCATACCAGCCCCGCACGAAGGCCGCGTTGAGGATCGCCACCAGCTCGGTGAGCGCAAAGAGCTGCCCGCCATGGGTGTGCCCCGAAAGCAGCAGGTCAAAACGCACAGCCTCGTCGTACTTTCGGGCGTGCTTGGGCTGATGGGAAAGAAGAATTCTCGGTCCTTTTTCGGGTGCGCCCGCAAAGGCCTTGATGGGATCGGGCAGCTCGCGTCCGAAGCGCCTTGCCCAAGGATCCGTCACGCCGCCCACGACAAGGGTGGCCCCGTTGTGCTCGACGGCCCTCCACTCGTTTCTCAGAAGCCTTATGCCGAGCGACGGAATCTTCTTCATCCAACCTTCGTAGTCAAGGTAGTGCTCGTGATTGCCCTCGACCGCGATGACGCCGTGCCGTGCACGAAGTTCCGCGAGCGGAGCAACGTCCTCGGACCTGACGTCCACCTCGCCGTCGACGAGGTCGCCCGTGATGACGACGAGATCGGGCGAGAGGCTGTTGACGCTTGCCACGAGATCCTTCATGTGGGGCGCGCGCAGAAGCGCCGACGCATGCAGGTCGGAGAGTTGCACGATCCTCATGCCCTCAAGTCCCGCAGGCAGGTCCTCGATCGGAACCGTCATCTCCTTGACGCAGGGAACCCTGAGTCCCTGCCGAAGACCGAAGGCCGAAATGCCGACGGCCGCGGCCGTCATGCCGATCGCCACGCGCCTGTCCTTCTGCACGAAGCGATGCATGCGCTCTCCCGAACGGCCGGCCAGAACGGACAGAAAGATGACGACCTCGCGAAGCAGCGTGAGGCCTGCAAGCACGGTGAGCGCGAAGACGCAGCCGTTGCCGGCGGCCAGCACCCAGGCGGGCAGCTCGGGGCTAACGAGCCCGCCGAAGAGCGTGGCGGTGACGGCGGGAAAGGCGGCGATGAGAAGCGTCACAACAAAGCCCGCGACCTTCACCGCCCGCGGTGCATTCATCGGAAGCCAGAAGCGCCAGAGCACCCAGAGCGCACAGACGGCATGAAAAATTGCAAAACGCACGGCGAACCAATCCTCTCGTCCTGTTTAGGCCTTGCGGCCGGCAAATCCTGCAGGGCAAACTGCCCATGATCCCATTCTAGACCGCTATGTTTTCACGCGATCCTTCTCTTGCGAAGACTTGCAGCCTGACAGATGCAGTCACATTCATGGGATCCTCCCGGGCTTGAATCTCCCTGAGGACCTACTCCTCGTCAATCGGATCGATGAGCGCTTCGCCCGCCGTGGCCTCCAACAGGCGCTCGACGAAGGCGTCCGCCTCGTCCGACGGGACGAGCACCTCGAAGGTTGCGTCAAAGCGGAAGTCCGACGACTGCACGCGTCCCCTCGCCTCGGCGAGAAAGTGCTGGAAGTCCGAAACCTGATGGGGTTCGATCGAAACCACGAAGCGGCGCATGTCCTCGCGAAGCGTGACGGGAAGGCCCTCAAGTCCGAGCTTGACCGAACCCTGATACGCCCTGACAATACCGCCAGTACCGAGCAGGATGCCGCCGAAGTAGCGCGTCACGACGGCCGCCACCTCACCCACGTCACTGTGCAGGAGTGCGGTGAGCATGGGACGTCCCGCCGTGCCCTTTGGCTCTCCGTCGTCGCTCGCGCCCACCTGAGCCGTGTCGCCGGGAGCGCCTGCGTTGTAGGCCCAGCAGTTGTGAGTGGCGCCCGCGTGCTCCTCTCGGATGCGGTCGATGAAGGCCTTCGCCTCCTCGGGACTCGAAACCCTCGCCATCGTCACAATGAAGCGGGAGCGGCGCACGGTCTCTTCAGCCCGGTGAAAGGCGCCGGGCGCAAGGTCGGGGACTTTGTAGGCGTCGGTCATGAATCAGGGTCCAAAATAAGAACGGGCGCGGGCCGAGTTGTCGGTACCGCGCCCTCTGCATGATCCTCAGTTCAGGCTTAGTGAACGATCAGTTGGATCCACAGCATGATGAAGGCCGTGGCAGGCAGAACGGGGAGCGAGGCGTCCATGCGGTCGAAGAAGCCGCCGTGGCCGGGCAGCAGGTTAGAAGAGTCCTTGATTCCGACAAGGCGCTTGAGCATCGACTCCCAGAGGTCGCCGGCAATCGAGAGCGCAACGAGCATCGCGAGCACGCCGACGCCCCACAGGAAGCCCGCATTGTCGAAAAGGTAGTTCGTGAAGACGTTCTGCTGCACGCAGAAGACGTACGTGAGCGCGAAGAAGACGATCACGATCACGTAGGCGCCGATCGCGCCCTCGAAGGTCTTCTTGGGCGAAATGGCGGGCGCCATGCGGTGCTTGCCCCAGGCGCGACCGCAGAAGTAGGCGGAGATGTCGGCGCCCCAGACGATAAGGAGCACGGAGAGGACGAGCACCCAGTCCCCCTGTTCAAAGAGCCAGAGAAGCGACAGGTAGGCGGCGGGCACGAAGGTCACGGCGGACCAGAGGCACTGGCGCTGCGAAACCTTGAAGCCGTTTTCACGATGGAAGAGTTCCGCAAAGAAGATCACGAACCAGGCCAGCATCACGCAGCCGTTCATGAGCATCAGGAACCAGTTCATGCGGTCAAGCGCACCCGCCCAGTAGAGCGAAAGCTGGACTACCATTTCGACGGCGGCGACGAGAAGAGCGGGACGGGGACCGAGGCCGCCGATGCGCAGCCACTCATAGAGCGTGGCGCCGAAGGCAATGGCCATGACGCTTGCAAAGGCAAACGGACCAATGTAGATCGAGAGCGTCAGAACGGCCAGCAGCACGGCTGCGGTGATCACGCGCGTAAGCAACATGATGAAGGAACCTCCGGCCGGTTCTCGTGACCGGCGCGTTGTATGTCTATGGGGGTGTCGCCTTTCATATAAAGGCCAGCATCCTGCCATTTTAGCCAATGCAGGACCTCGCGTGGCCGAATTCCTCAAAGGGGCGCGTTGAAAACACCGTCTTGTTCAGGCCTGCGCCCGCTCCTCACTGCAGGCCTCATGTCCTGCATCCGAAACCCAGAAAGCCGAAAACGCGGCTGCATTCAGGCGAAGACGAGCACTCCCGTTCTTCCGCCTCTTCGGTTGGAGCGCACAAGAAAGTCCCGCTGAAAGGCAGGCCGTCTCTACATCCATGTTGTCGGAAAGTCGGAAAGCTCCCCTGACTTCAGCCGCCGTTCCTGAGCTGTTCGCTCGTGCGACCGAAGCGGCGCTCGCGCCCCTCATACCAGCGAAGAGCCTCCTTCAAGTCGTCCTCGCCGAAGTCGGGCCAGAGCGCATCGGTGAAGTAGATTTCCGCGTAAGCACTCTGCCACAAAAGAAAGTTGGAAATCCTGCATTCGCCGCCCGTACGAATCAAAAGATCGACATCAGGCACGCTCATGAACCTTCCGATATTCTCGGGCGTCATCTCAAGCCCTGCCGCGGCGCATTCGGACGCCGCCTGACAGCAGTCCCAGCGTCCGCCGTAGTTCGCCGCAATGACGAGCTCCATCTTCGTGCCACCCGCAGTGGCAGCTTCATTTTCAGCGATGGCCTCGCGAACCGTATCGGAAAAGGCCGTCCTGTCTCCGATGACTCGAAGCCTGACGCCCGCCTCGGCGAGCGGCTCGCACCAGCGGCGGAGCGCCTGTGCGAAAAGCTTCATGAGCATCGAGACCTCTGCGGCGGGCCTGCGCCAGTTTTCGCTCGAAAAGGCGAATACCGTCAGGCGTTCGATGCCTGCCCTGGCGGCCGCCTCCACCACGCGGTTGAGCGCCTCGACGCCCTGCCTGTGCCCCTCTGTCCTCGGACGCAGACGCGACTTGGCCCAGCGGCCGTTGCCGTCCATGATGATCGCGACGTGATGGGGAATGTGGGAGGCGGACATGAGAAAGGAGCAGGAAAAGCGGTGTTTGTACAAGGCAGGCATTTTACACGCCGAGGCGCTGAGAACAGCCCCGGAACGCATCCCGTAACGTATTTGTCCGCTAGCCAAAACAAACATCCGGCAGACCCGCAAGCCTGCCGGATGCCGCTGTTCTTCCGGAGAGAGGAATTACCGAGCCGCAGGAGTGCCGCCCGCCTCAGCATTCTTCTTGAGCGCCGCTGCAAACTCGACCGCATACTGCGCGACCTGCTGCAGGTTCACCTGGTTGTTTTCAACGGGAGCGTTGGCGGCAAGCTCAGGCTGACCGTTCTTGAAGCTCTGGAAGACGAAGGCCTTCACGCCGTCGCGCTTCTCGTTGAGCATGAGGCCGTAGAGCACACAATGATCACAGGCGTCGGTCTTGGCGTCTTCGGGCAGGACCTTGACTTCATAGCCCGCAGTCTTCAACCCCGCGGACACGGCCTCAAGCAGCTGCGGGGTCGGCGTGCGCGGAATTACGCAGAGCTGGTTGTCTACGGACGCGGCAGCCTCCTCGGACTGGGCGCCTCCGCCCAGAGTTGCACCGCAGCCCGTCAGGCCCAGGGCCAAAAGCGCCGCAGCGCCGGTCATGGCAATAGTCTTCTTGAACATTCTTTTGTCTCTCCGCAAATGGTTCAGTCAACCCTCCGACTGGAGGCCGTTCTTCAATCATACGCGAACACTTAGGCCAATGACAATGATTCTGATTTAGAAATCCTGCAAATCGCCGTCCGCGAAGCTGGGAGCATCAGGCAACAAGGGGACTCCTCTTTTGCAAAGGAGTCCCCTTTATGAGAGCGGCATGCTTGCGCTCATCTCAAGAGCAACAGCCGCTGTGGCAGCTCAGTTCATCTGAAGCCGTTCATTTGCCGGCGGGAGTCTTGGCCGCCTTGACAAAATCGGCGACCACGATGCCGTACACCGCCGCACTCGTAAGCTGGGCGCCGCCAATGTAGTTGTCGTAGAAGAGACCGCCCGCAGCGTTGCCAATGGCGAACAAACCATCGATAACGTGGTTTTCCGTATCGAGCACCTGCCCCTTGACGTTGATGAGCGGACCGCCGAAAGTAGCCGTCATGCCCCCCTGGAAGGGAACGATATAGAACGGTGCCTTTTCAACCGTGCGTGCCTTCGGCAGGGTGTTGACCGGCGTCAGGGTCTTGCCCTTGCCCGCAGCGATCGCCTCGTTGTAAGCCTTGACAGTGGCCTTGACGGCGTCAACGGGAAGACCTGCCTTTTCGGCCGCTTCGTCAAGCGTCTGACCGACGTATACGGGTGCCTTGGTGCGTTTGTAGGATTCCCAGTCATTGGCAAGAATCGGCACGTCATGTCCCGTCTGGTCGACGATCATGTACGCCCAGTTGGCCTTGGTCATGGCCGCAACGTCTCGAGACATCTGCACGTAGGTCTGGCCTTCGTCCGTGAAGCGTTCGCCCTTGTCATTGACGCAGATGCCGTTATTGACAATGTTGAGCGGGTTCGCGCCGGTCGGACCGTAGATCGGACCGCAGTGGTATTGGTCAACGTTGACGATCTTCGGCATGAACGGGAGCGCAAGATTGATGTTCTCACCTGCGATGATGCGCGAACCGCGGATCGGCATCTTGGCCCCACCCGAACCGATGTACTGCGTGACCATGGCCTGATTGGCGGAGAAGCCGCCCGTGGCCAGCACGACGCCGAACTTCGAATGAATTTCGGAGAGGCCTTCCTTCGTCTTGACGCGCGCGCCGTTCACGGCGCCCGTCTTTTCATCGGAAAGCAGTGCCACGGCCTTCGTATTGAAGCGGATCTCGACACCAAGCTCCTTGGCCTTCTTCATGAGCGTCAGGGCCAGCTCGCCGCCACCCGGCTTGTGTTCGCCAACAACGAGATGTGCGCGGGAAAGCATCGGCCAGACAAGCTTGGAACCAGCCGCAAAGTTGATGCCGCAATAACCGTGAAGCCATTCAAGGGTGGCATCGGCGTTTTCGCAAACAACACGAGCGAGCTTTTCATCAGCCTTGCCCTGCGTGACCTTCATCCAGTCCTTGAGGAACTGTTCGGCGGAATCGCCCTGAACATTCTTGGCCTTCTGGAAGGAGGTGTTGACGCCAAGGAGGAAGCCCGCAGCATAAATCGTGTTGCCCGCAGGCATGGCCATCTTTTCAAGAAGAAGCGGCTTGAGGCCGTTTTCAGCCGCGCGCACGGCACAGGTGAGGCCGCCACAACCAGCGCCCAAAATGATGATGTCGTACTTGGAGGGGGCCGCAGCCTTGGCTTCAGCGGCAACCGTGCCGAATGCAGCACCTGCACCAACCGCTCCCATGGCGGCGGTCTTGAAGAATTCACGACGAGAGGTAGTCATTTGCCTGTTCTCCATTAGTCTTTATGGTCCCGATGCGGTTGTGCTCCCGCATCGCTTGAAATCGACTATAGGCTCCTCCCGACGGAATCTAAAGCACATCGGGATCTTGACAAGACTGACAAAAAGTGATCTCAACGCTTGAGAACCGCCGTCCTTCCCGCAATCCGACCGAAAGTCAGCGCATCGGCGATGCCATTGCCGCCCATGCGGTTTTCACCGTGCACGCTTCCTGTGATCTCCCCGGCTGCAAAGAGTCCGGTCACCGGCTTGCCGTCGAGTCCAACAACCTGTGCGTCAGGCGTAATGACGAGTCCTCCCATCGTCGTGTGAATATTGAGGACGACTCTTGACGCCCAATAGGGCGGCTCCGACAGTTGCAGGCAGCGTACACGCGCGCACTTGCCGCCGCCCATACCTGCTTCGACGTTGAAAACACGGACACTGTCCTTGAGCGCATCTGCATCGACACCCATCAGCAGAGCCAATGCATCCCAGGAATCGGCACGGAGCGCGTCGCCCGTCTGCAACCCTCTGTAGACGTCCTTTCTGCTGATAAGATCCATGGCTTTGACCGCGCCATCGTCTGTCACCATCCAGACGGACCCTCTGGGTCTGGCGAGTATCGCCTTCGCGAGTCCGTCACGCGAGCCGTCCTCGTCAATAAAGCGGCGTCCTCCGCCATCCACCATCAGAACACGGCCCGCGTCCAGATCAAGTCTCACCTGGAAGCCCCGTCCTTCAGGGGCGCCCGGCACGCACTGAATGCATTCGAGCGCGTTCGAAGCGGCACCAGCCCTTATCGCCTCAAGCATGACCTCGCCCGTACTCCCAGGATTGTTGTCCGTAGGAATGCCAGCAAGGTCAGCCCTGTAGCTTTCCACCAGTTCAGGATTCGCCGCAAAGCCTCCCGCCGTCAGAATGACGGCCTTTCTGGCATGAAAGATCATCTTGTCCTTCCCTCTTCCGGAGGAAAGATCCTCGACTTCGATGCTTGCTGCTCGGCCGTTCTTCATTAGAAGCCTCGTCATGGCACATCTTGTGCGGATCTTTACGCCACGCCTTATGCACTCCGAGGAAAGCGTCCGGATGTAGGCCTGCCCCCTCGGTTGCGTGGGCTTGTGGCCGCGCGGCCATTCTGCGCCCCAGGTGGCGACAGTTTCGGGCATGAATCGAACGCCAAGAGACTCAAGCCACTTCAAGGTTGGCAACGCTTCGCACACGAAGCGCCTCACAACAGCCGGGTCGTTTCGGCCGTGTCCTGACGCCATCGTCTGTTCATAGTGCCAGGAAGGGGAGTCCGTGATACCCATCGGCTCCTGACGGGCAGGATCAGACGCATTGAACAGACCGCTTGCACGCAACGTGTTGCCGCCGATCGCCGCCATCTTCTCGACAAGCAGCACCGACGCTCCTTGCTCGGCGGCTGAAAGTGCGGCGGCAAGCCCCGCACCGCCAGCCCCCGCCACCACGACGTCAAATTTGTCTTCCGCGAACGAAAACGCGCTCACAGGGATAGGAGTCATCATGGCAAGCGCGCTCGCCGCGCACAAAGTCCGCCTCCTCATTCTGCCGTCCTCCACCAGTGTGCCTCAGTTCTGAGCTCCGCCATGTCATGCAGAAACTCAGAGAGTTCTGCTGCATTGTGAAGCTCAAGCTTTCCGAACACTGACGCCCTTCGGCTTCTGACGGTGTCCTCCGAAAGGCCCAGAATTTCAGCCGCCTGCCGGTTGGGGAGCCCCTTGGCGACAAGCTCTGCCGTCCGCCGTTCCGCATCAGTGAGTTCGTTCCAGAGAACCTCAGCCCGCTTCAGATCCCTTGCGACAGCCCTTCTCCGCCTATGAAGTTCACACCCTCGTGCGAGAAGCGGCAGAAGCGCTTCGGCATCGACAGGCTTTTCGAGAAAGTCGAGGGCCCCTGCCTGCACGGCCTCCACCGCCATGCGGACTTCGCCGTGAGCCGTCAGAAAGATGATCGGCAGATCACACTTCATCTCCGCGAGTCTTGTCTGAAGTTCGGGACCGGACAGCCCAGGCATGCGCACGTCGAGAAGCATGCAGCCTTCGCGGGTAGGATCATCACCGTCAAGAAACTCAGCTGCGGATTCATAGGTCCTCACCTGATAGCCCACGGCCTCAAGCACAAATCTGAAGGATGCTCCCACGCTAGGATCGTCGTCAACGATGCGAATCAAAGGCACCTGCTTCATGTTTCCATTCCTGATTGTTGATGTTGAGCTCCCGCAGTCGCGGGAGCACGAGCGAGGCCTTCAGCCCCTGGGGAGTTCTGCGCGCAAAGGCGAGATGGCCCCGATGCATCTCGGCAATAGAGGATGCAATGAAAAGTCCGAACCCAAGTCCTTCCTTACTAACGCTTTTCGTAAGTTTGCCCAGCGCTCCGAACACCTCATCGGAGACGGCAGGTCCTTCGTCGAGAACGCTCACCTCAACGATCTCGTTCTGACAGAAGACCTCAACCACAATCGAGCTCCGAGAGGGAAGATCAGCAACCGCCCTGACCGCATTCTTGAGGAAGTTCACAACCACGAGCTCCAGTTCAAGCGCATCCCCCTTCACCAGTACCTCTTCGTCAGGAAACACGGTCTTTACGTCGACCACCTCGGACAAGTGCCCCGCATGCTTCAGCGCCTCACCGACAAGACCCCGTACGTCGACGGGCTCGAATCCAGGCGTTTCCTTTCGAAGAACCGTGCGAACGCGCTCGATGATGTCCGCCGCCCTGTGCGTCTCGTGCTCGGCTGCCGACAGAGCCTCGGTCCACTTGGGAACATCAAAGTTTCCCATTTTCATCATCAACCTGATACCCGTCAGATAATTGGCGATGCTCGTCAGAGGCTGCTTGATCTCGTGTGCAAACATGGCGGCGAGTTGAGAGGCCATGCCTGCACGCTCAACAAGCGCGAGGTTCTCCTGACTGGCCCTGAGGGCTTCGGCGGCCGCTCCTCTTGCACTCTCCTCAGCCCTGAGTTCTGCCGTCCTGCGCTTGAGAAGACGGTTGACGCGCCAGTGATGCACAAGCAGAAGAAGCAGAACCAGCCCCATGACCGCAAGCTCATTGCGCCAACGGAGCGCAAGTGCCGTGATCGAATTGTCCCTCAGATAGGCGTATGGACCGATTTTCAGCCGAACAAGAAGCGCCTCCACCCCCTGCATGCGAGTGTTTGACAGCCAGTCAAGACCATTGGCATCGGCAGGCATCGAAAGAAGGGCCACAGTTACTGCCTTCACCACATCGGGATCCGCCGATGGGGAAGAAGCGAACATTAGGTCGGGATAGAGTTCGGTCGAAGTTGCACAGCCGCCTGCCGCCCTTTCGGGACGTTCGCCGACGATCCTCACATCCTCGGCCTGTATAACGCCTGTTCTGACCGCCTGCTCAAGCTCACACGCAGGAAGCACGCCCGCATCGCTCATGCCCGTCACCACAAGCGTGAGCACATCGGGAAAGTTCCATTCTGTGAAAGTCACTTCACGAAAGAAGTCCTCGGGATCGAACCCACGTCTGGCGATCTCTCCTTGAGGAATGAGCCACCCCTCAAAAGACCAAGGTGCCGTCGCGGCCACCCTGCGGCCCCGCAGGTCTTCGATCGTCTGCACGGGACTTCCCGCCGATACGAGAAAGACTGCGCCTACACTACGGCTAACATCTGCACATCGACTCTTGCGAAGCGTTGCAATCTGCTGGAGCCCCGCACGCGAAAGCATGCGCGCTCCTCCACTAGACACGATGACGAAGTCGATGTTCTCCACAGACTCGGGCTTCATTGCATCGGCATGAGAAATCTCCTTCGTCTCGAACCTGTACTGCGGCAGTCTGGCCTTGAGCGACTCGATAAGCGGCGTATAGACGTCAATATAAAAGCTCGGTGTAAAGGTGTCGACAAGTCCAACACGCACAACACCTGAAGCGTCCCCGGAGGGTGCGACCATCCCCGTCTCAGCGGCAATTGCGGCGGAGGCGCCAAAAAGAAATGCCAGACATGTCGCTTTAAGGCGGACGGGAAATGCAGTCACGACGTACAGTGTCCTCAAGTTCGCTTCGGATAATTCTAAAAGCTTCAGCTCTTACTGAGGCTCCTCATCGTTCACGTCTGATCTTCAGTCAGGGTAGACACGCACATTTACGCCGAGGCGCGCCATCCGTTGCATCAGGTCTTCCCGCAACAAGCCACGCCACCACGCACCACATGAGCACGAGGATCATGAGAAGCACGGGCATGCGGCCGAATCCGAAGGCCGAAGCCCAGGCGCCCGCCATCATGGGTGCAAGGCCGGCCAGCAGGTAACCGCCGCACTGAACGAGCCCCGTCACGCGAAGAATGTCAGCTTCCGGCGTCTTCTTCGTCACGGCGGTCAGCGAAATCGTCACGAATGCTCCCTGCAGCACGCCCATTACAAGCGCCGCTCCCATGAGGCCTGCGAATCCTCCGACCCCCTCCATCCAGATCCAGAGCCCCGTCAGATAAACGGCGCCGACCACAGGATAGATTGTTCTCGCCACAGGCAGAAAGCCGCACCCGAGAGATCCGGCAAACATGGCGCCAAGGTAGAACGTCACGGCATTGACCGCATCAGGTCTGGAAAAGCCCGCAACCTCAAGCCCTGAGGGCATCATCGACGCAACGGTGAAGGTGAGCCCCGCCTGAATAGCAACGAACCACACGAGAAGTGCAACGGGAGCTCCGCTCTTCTCGAGACGCTTTTCCTTCCGTTCCGGAACGGGCAGAGGAACGCCTCCAAAACCCACTGCCCAGACAAGCGGCGCAAGAGCCGCCAATCCCCAGACTGCAAAAGGACCCCACCAGACGCCGCCCGCCTCCAGAGCCGGCATGACCGAGGCCGTACCCAGCAGGCCGCTGATGCTGAGCACCGCCGTATAGACGCCCATCACCTGAGACTGGCGGTCATGAAAGACCACCTTGATGACAGAGGGAACCCAGACGTTCAGGCCCGCGATTGAAACGCTCAGAATCAGCGTTCCGAGAAAGAGAGCGGGCATCCACTCGATGCATCGGACGAAGGATCCGAGTGCGGCTCCGGTCAGAGCAGCGACGGCGAAGGTTCTGCTTCCGAATCCGGCAACAAGCGGCAGGACCGCGAGGCTGCATAATCCAAAGGCCATGGTCGGAATGCCTGCGAGCACGCCGAAAGCCTCCCACGGCAGATCGAAGACATCGCGCACGACGGACGCCATCGGACCCACTGCATTGATGGGCCCGCGCATGACAAGCGCGGCAAGGACGATCATGAGGAGAATTTGCTTTTGGCTGTGCATCAGAAGCCTTCGGGAAAGTGATTAGTGGAAAGGCTATCCCTTCGTGCGCGCCTTGACCAGATTGGATTTCCCGAACAGAGGGTTTTTACCACCGCTCGCGGCCACCTCCCACGAGCCGTATCGGCGTTCGGATTAGTTCTTTAGGATGAAGAACATGCTTAGGGCGCGGGGCCGGATACGGTCCCTGGAGGGCGCCTCAACCATATCAACCAAGGAGAAAAACATCATGCTTTCGAATCGCCGCCGCTTCCTTCAGGGTGCCGCCGCCACTGCTGGTCTCTGGAGCCACGCCGCCTCTGCGAAGGTCGCCCCCGTCACGCTCAAGGACCGCAACTACGAGCCGCTGAAGCTTCCGCGTCCGATCAGCCTTGCCGCCCTCACCGTTCTCGACGTCTCTCCCGCCAATCAGGTGCTCTGCGCCGCCAAGGCGGGCTACAGCCACGTCGGCATCCGCCTCGTGCCCGCCACCCCGACCGAAACGCAGTACGACATGATCGGCGACACGCCCATGATCCGTGAAGTCGAAGCCAATCTGAAGGCCACCGGCGTCAAGGTCCTCGACATCGAAATTCTCCGCATCAAGCCCGACACCCGCGCCGTCAACTGGAAGGCCTTCTTCGAAACCGGCGCCCGCCTCGGCGCCACTCAGGTGCTCTGCGCCGGCAACGACCCCGACATCAACCGCCTGACGGACAACTACGCCGAACTCTGCGAGCTCGCCCATCCGTACGGCCTCAACCTCAGCATCGAGCCTATGCCCTGGTGCAACGTCTCGACCGTCAAGCAGCAGGGTGAGATCCTCCGCAAGATCAACCGTCCGAACGCAGGCTGCCTCGTCGACCCGATCCACTTCTACCGCGCCAAGAACGACTACAAGGACATCGACAACCTGCCCGCCGGCTCGCTCAAGTACTGCCAGATGTGCGACATCACGGCCGAAATGCCCGACACGATGGACGGCATCCTCTATCAGGCCCGCAACTTCCGCCTGTCTTCGGGCACCGGCGCTGCCTACCTCGTGCAGCTTCTCAAGCACCTGCCGATCTCCATCGAGGCCTGCAACGCGAACCTTGCCCTGACGATGTCTCCGCTTGACCGCGCCCGCATGTACCTCGAGGACATGGTCGCCGTGCTCAACGCCGCAGGCGAACACTGATCTTCACAAGGTCTCTCAGCAAGTTCTCCCATTTCGTGCATTCCGCACAGGCGGATTCCTTCCGGAATCCGCCGCTTTTTTTGTGGGATTGATCCCTGAAAAAAAGGTTCATCTCGGAAGTCCGTGGAACGCGGCCTTGACTTTTAAGAAAAAGTCTGGTCGGCTCCCTCCAAGAAAAAAAGAAGAGGGATGCGACAAACTGGAGTTCTCGGAAAGAGCGGGAAAACCCGTATCATCGCACCATTTAGTTTGATGGCATAATGAGAAGCATTCTCATTGTGCATGAGCATTTCAACTGCTTGCGAGACGAAAATATGAAGAAATCCAACCAATTCGCAACTAGCTTTCCAGCGCAACCTCTTGTTGCTCCCGTTACGCTAGCGATTCTTTCCGCCATTTCCACGTTGTCCGTAGCTGAAACTGTTCAATCGGTTGAGACAGTGGTCGTAACAGCCACCCGTGTGAACCAGCCGCTGTCCGAGGCGGCCAGTTCTATAACGGTTGTGTCGGAAAAGGAGATCGCGCAAACTCAGCCTCTGACGTTTGCCGAAATTCTGGATACGATTCCGAACGTAGATACGACGTCCTCAACTTCGGTGATGTATAACCGCGTGTCTATTCGAGGCTCTCAACCCAATCAGATAACATATCTGATTGACGGCATGCGTCAGGACGACTTGACGATGGGCGGCAACCGTCCGATGGGCGTCTTTGCCGACCCTGAAATCCTTAAGCAGGTGGAGGTTCGAAACGGCGGCGGCAGCGCGCTGTACGGCAACGGCGGCATCGGCGGCACGCTTGCTCTGGAAACGAAATCGGCCGCTGATTTTCTGGCCGACTCGGACAAGGACTTCGGCGCTCTCGTCAAGGTCGGCTACGGTTCTGATTCCATCTCATGGTCGAAAAGTGCCTATGCGTTTGGACGCAGCGATATGTGGGACGTTGTAGCCGGCGTAACACGCAGAGATTCTGGTGCGGCTAAAACGTCATATAAGGGACTGCGCTCCACGGCGGACGTGGACAATGATTCGACGTCCGTCTTTATCAAGGCCACGCTTTCTCCGACTGACAACAATGCAGCTACGCTTTCCTATGCCTATGACATCGCGCACAACGACAGTGAAAAGGGGACTCGGTTCGACAGTTACCGCTATGAGCAACACCGCATCATCGGCCAGTGGGAGTACGAATTAGACGAGTTCATTAATCTCAAGACCGGCCTTCAGTACGCTCAGTCGAATTTCAATTTTGAAAACAATGTTCCCCGTATCTTTAAGGACAAGTTTGAGTCGTTCAGCGGAAACTTTCAGAACACGAGCTGTTTTGAATTGTTCGGTCGACACGACCTAACCTACGGTTTAGACTTTTCCCGCACGGAGCAAAGCGGGTTAACTAAGGATTCAGGCGAATGGGCGGATGACACTTCGCGCCCTGATGCCGAAGGCCTGGACGCAGGTGTTTTTATCGAGGATCAGTACAAGCTGACAAATTACCTCGCCATCGCGCCCCAGCTACGCTGGTCGTACTTCAAGCGCCAGTCTAACGCAGATTATCCGTCCCTGTCGGACAGCAAGCTCACGCCCGGTGTCACGGTCAAGCTCACGCCGATAGAAGAGGTGATGTTCTGGGGCTCCGTCACGACAGGCTATCGTCCGCCGATTCTTGACGAGATGTATTACCGTATGGACTATTCGAGCTGGGGAATCCAATCAGTGGTCATCCCAAATCCGGATCTCAAGCCTGAAAAGTCCGTCAACTACGAAATCGGCACTAGCCTTGACTTTAAGAACCTTAGCGGTGTTGGCGATCGGTTCACGGCTCGCGCTTCTGTCTTCTACGATGATGTGAAGGACTTCATCAACGTGGAAGTGGAACCTGACAACAGCGGCAGTTTGCCGGTATTCACCTACCGTGCGAAGAATCTGGGCCACGTCGTGAACAAGGGCATCGAGCTTTCGGCTTCGTATGTAATTGACAGCTTCAAAGTGTCGGCATCCTACGGCTACCTCAAGTCGGAGAACAAGGATACGAACGAGCGCGTGACCGGCGTCACGCCTCAGTCCGCCAATTTACGCACCGGCTACAGATTTGAGGAAGTTCAGCTCGAACCCTGGTACAAGCTTCATTGCGCCAAGGGCGGTTGGACTTCCCAGGATAAATATCAGGGCGGCTATGCTACGCATTCCGTCGGCCTGACCTGGACGCCGAAGATTCCGAACTTCTACACCGTGAGAGCCGGCATTGCCGTCGACAATCTCACAAACAAGAAATATGTCTCGGTAACGGATTCCTACGGCTACGCCCGTTCGTTCCGCGCGTGGCTCTCGGCTCAGTTTTGATCATTTCTGACTGCGGGCGGAGCGTCTCTTCAAGCGGATGCTCCGCCGATTTTTTAACATGATTCGGACGACTAACGGAGGCCTGAAGCGACTTCTTCTCGCTTATCTGTTCAATCGGGCTCGTTGGAGGCTGTGGCTTCTTTTTGGCGTCGTTCTGGCGGCCTATGCCTTCAACATCAAGCTTGCGGTTCTCTACAACGATTGGAATGGGCGCTTCTTCAACGCCTTGCAGGCAGTGGACAGCGACGGCATCTTTCGTGAGCTTCTCTACTTCATCGGACTTGCCGCCGTCATTATCCTGCTTTTGGTCTGGGCTGGATATCTCAAGGACCGCCTTACGCTCGCGCTTCGCCGAGACTTGACGTCACTCTTCTTCAACCGGTGGCTGTCACCAGACAGCGCGCATTACTTGCTAAGGGAAAGTGGACGCGAGCCCGACAACCCCGACCAGCGAATCACTGAAGATGTCAAGACACTGGTGGCCTATGCAGTGAGCCTTGCCGTAAGCTTCTACGACTCACTTCTAACCATCGGTAGCTTTTCGGTGATCCTATGGAATCTGTCGGGATCTGCAGTCCTGTTCGGCTTCACGATTCCCGGCTACATGTTCTGGACATGCATTATTTACACGCTGATCGCAACGGCTATCACGCATTTCATCGGACGCAAACTTAAGCCTCTCAACATTGAGGCGCAACATCGCGAGGCCAACCTCCGTGCCGCTCTCATCGAAAAGCATAGGCATTCGGATTCAATTGCGGGTGCTCGCGCTGAAAGCGTCGAGGTAGCGGGATTGAAGGATCGTCTCGTTTATCTGGTGGATGTGCAGATAGCGCTGCTTAAGCGGAAGAGGGATCTCGACCTTTTTACTGTTAGCGTTGGGCAGTTTACGCATCTGGCTCCGATCTTTTTCGCGCTTCCTTCATTTTTGTCAGGTTCCATTCAGCTCGGCGGCCTGATGCAGATACGGGGAGCCTTCAACGATGTCGCCCGATCATTGTCCTGGTTCATCATGGCCTATGACGATTTGATGCGGCTCGCCGCTGCATACGAACGTCTTCAAAGATTGGAGCAAGGTCTTACAGATGCAGACGAAACTCATTGCTCGCTCGCCGCGGCGCGTATAGCTTCGGACGTGCCATTGGCTGCAGATATGACGCTGAGCGTCCCGTTTGGAGACAAAATCCGAACGGTTGGCGTCGACCTGAAGCTCAGCCCTGGAACGATCACCCTGGTGACAGGTCCTTCAGGCATAGGTAAAAGCACGCTTCTACAGGTGCTTGCAGGCTTTCGCGGCGGCTTTCAGGGAGACATAGCCTCACGCGGAAGAATATTTTGGCTCCCTCAACGAACCTATCTTCCGAAGGGGACGCTCAAGGCGGCGCTCACGTATCCGATGGCCCCAGGCGATGTGCCAGGCGATTCTGTTCGGCAGCTGCTCGCCGATGCTGGACTGGCGCATCTTGTTGGAAAGCTTGAGGAAACAGCTGACTGGATGACGCTTTTGTCCGGCGGAGAGCAGCAGCGATGCTCACTTCTAAGAGCTGTTTTGGCTTCGCCTGACGTACTGCTTGCAGATGAAATGACAAGCGGTCTCGACGAGCCTGAAGTTGGAAGAATGATCCGACTCCTGCGACGCCGGCTTCCAAATACTGCCATTCTGATGGTTTCACATCAAGACGCCGTTCGCGCGCTAGCGGATGTCGTCATCACGCTAAACGGAGATACTCATGGGCAATCCATTCATTCCCTTTCCACGCAATGAAAACATCATCATTGTTGGCGACACGGCAACCGAAATTCTCGGAGCTCTGAGAATCTTCGGCAAGGGACTCATAGGAGGCGAAGTGCCTTCGATGGAGCTGCGTCATCCCAACGAAAAGCATCTGGAGTGCATTTCGTGCTTTTTGAATCATCCGGAGCAGATTCTTGCGCCTGCCGTCAGAAAGATCGGGGCAGATTTTGTCCTGCTTGAAGCTAACGGAAAGGCTGGATTCGATCCGAGTACCGCAGAAGGGCGCTTGGTTGAAATGGGCATCCCTGTTAAGGTGCTGGATGTTAATGGAACGCCCGAAGAGGTGCTTAGACGAGCAGGTGAACTGTTTGGAGAACAGCGACAGGCTGAGCGCGTGATTCGTGAGAGAAGCGAGCGCCTTGAAGCCCTCTCAAAACTTGAGGTGCCGAAGGGACAGACCGCCGTCATCCTTCTCGCCATTCGGAGTCCTATCAGGCACGAAAGCTATGTATTCCGCGTTGCAGCTCATAGCGAACTGTCACAACTTCTTGCCGAGCAATGGGACGTGATCAATCTATTCGAATCTTCGAGAGAGCTCGATCAGATCGAAGGCATTCAGCCTCTTGGCGACATTTCGGAACTTTTGATGAAGAATCCAGACGTCATAGCCATCGCAGGCGATACTGCGGCGGGGGGAGCCGTGATTCGAAAAGCCGTAAAGGCTCATCCTGAACTGCAATCATACAGAGCTCTGAGAGAAGGACGAATCGTCGGGGTCCCGTACTACTGTCGTCCCCTTGAATGGCAGGCACCCATGATTCTCGAATGTTGGGCAGACGTGTTGATGCTTTAATTGGCAAAGACTCTGCACCTCATGATCAATCGAGTGCGTGATCTCGACCATGATATTGCAACGGTGTTGAAGCTACTGCCTGAGGCAGCCAAGCGAGAACCGCGCGTTTCCTAGCTCCGCCCGATACAAGAGTTTCAACGAAAGATCCATTTCGTTGAGTTGCGCCGGCGCCGGGAACCTGAGTATTGCTTGACAGCGGGGATATCCTTTACCCACAGATATCCCCGAAGAGCTAGAAAGGCTAGGGTGGTCCAGAGATCAGACGCTGGGAGAAAGTCAAAAGCCCTGCCTGATCAGACTATCAACGGAACATTTTGGGATTATAATCCCAAAAAGGCCGAACATTCTGGGAATATAATCCCAATATTTGCCAAATTGAAGACTTACCGTCGGGACGGTCAGGGATTTGGAGGGGCGTCAAATGCATTTGCTAAGCTCGCAGGCTCCGCCGGCTCTTGGTCAATATTGTCAGGGGAGACAACTGTCACCGGAATGTTCGGATAGGCGCGAGAGAATGCTCTGATTGAGGTGGAGTTGATTTTGTTGCCAGCCTTGCACTCAAAGGCAGCAATGGTGCCGTTCACAATCTCGATAAAGTCCATCTCATGCTGCTTTTTGGTTCGCCAGAAATAGATTTCTCCGCCGTCTCGCCTGAAGGCATGGAGCTTTAAGCGTTCGGTGAAGAACAGGTTTTCCCAAAGAGCGCCCTTGTCTTCGCGTGCAGGCACAGGCGCGAAGTTCTTCAATAGCGCATTGCGAATTCCATTGTCGTAGAAATAGATTTTCTTACTGAGCTTGAGCTCTGCCGTTGGGTTTCTCGTCCACGAAGGAACAACCTTCAAGATGAAACAGGAGGCCAATAAATCGACATAGCGTTCGATAGTCTTATTTTGAATGCCTAGTTCGGAAGCGATGGAGCCGTAGCGGATTTCGGAGCCAACGTTAGCTGCAAGGAACGTAACCAACTTCGTGAGATCGGTAGGCTTCCGGACTTCAGCCAGTTTGAACAGGTCCTTGTACAAAATGGAATCCGTGAAGTCGAGAAGATACTCTTTGGCATGGGCCGGATCATTGATTACATCAGGATGGCAACCATAGATCATGCGATCATTGATTTGACGCTTGACTTCGATCCAGCTGCTGTGTTCGGCAAGTTCTTCCAGAGAAAGAGGCCAAAGGTTGTACGAATTGAAGCGGCCGGCTGCAGATTCTTTGAGATGGCCACCAAAGTCCAGGGCGCTGGAACCGGTTACGAAGATGCGAGAATCCGTTGTGTTGTTATCGACTAAGCGCTTGATCACGCGGCCAATGTTCGGTACAAACTGCGCTTCGTCAATGATGACATTTGGGAATTGTTGCGTTAGCGTGAGAAATGTCTTCGGATCTGCAAGGATGCTCAGGTCGTCCTCATCTTCTCCGGTGAGCTTAATGAAACGCTGGTTCTGTACAAGATGATCGAGCATTGTACTTTTACCTACCTGGCGAGGACCGAGAATCAGCTCCGCTCGATTGCGGAGTGTGCCTCTTAAGATGGGGGCTTCGAGCTCGCGGCGAATGTAGGGAAAGTTGAACATGATGAGCTAACCTGCATGTTTGGAACATTTTGGGATTATATTCCCAAAAGGGTGTGTAATTTTGGGAATATGGTACCAGAATTTACCAAAATTGAACGTCCGGGACCGTTGACACGCTGATGCTCAGATTAAGCCGGAGGCCGAAGCTTCCATGCCGCAATCAACGATGGTTCGGGTTCACCTGCTTCAGGTCTCTCTCAACCTGTCTGATCCAGAGATGGAGTCATATTTGGCGAGCGATATGGTGGCTCGCAACTTCTGCCGCGTGTCCAGCACTCGTCTTTTCATCTCAGATTCGACGATACTGCGCTTCCGGCATTTCATTGAACAACATGGGTTGGCGCAGAAATTCCTCGAGCGCACGGTAAACATGGCAGCAGAGGCCGGAGCCTGTTCTTTTGATATGGTGGCGGCTGACGGCACCTTTATCGAAGCGCCGTCGTCAACGAAGAACAAGGCTCACGCTCGAGACCCTGAGATGGCTTCGGGCAAGAAGGCCAACACCTGGCATTTCGGGATGAAGGAGC
>ERZ831634.370-NODE-370-length-56364-cov-44.357190_pt1 | contig 56364 bp, 101 predicted proteins | sample MGYA00519953_ERZ831634 | MGnify/ENA primary metagenome ERZ831634 (study PRJEB31850, sample SAMEA3708718) | human gut metagenome | biome: human gut; feature: human-associated habitat; material: faeces | place: China | collected 2014 ... | reverse complement strand
GCAGAAGCTATTGATTGGGTTAATGAACACGGAAATATGAATATTAAGTATTAAGAAAGTGAGGTGGTTTAATGTTCATGAGATGTTGCGGATCAGGATCATCGGGTAACTCATATGCTTTAATTGCAGATAACGGAGAAATCCTTGCTATTGAAGCCGGATGCAAATTTCTTGATTTCAAAAAGATGATCGATTGGAAAATCTCTGATGTGGCTGGTTGCATTGTGAGCCACGAGCACGGAGACCATGCACGTTACATAAAAGATTTCATGAAATCCGGCATTCCGGTTTATACGGCATTTGAAACACAGACCGCACTTGAAACCATAACCGGAGAACGTGCAATAGCCATTCCACCACGCAGAACGCGGCAAATCGGCAGTTTTACGGTAGTTCCCTTCAATGTACCGCATGATACAGAAATCGAGTGCTACGGCTATTTAATCAAGCATGAGGAAATGGGACAGTTATTGTTCATGACAGACTTGGAATATTGCAAGTACAATTTCTCGAAGCTGAACATTGAGCATATCATGGTTGAAGCTAACTATGACATGGAACTTGTAGACCGGGACGAGCCAAATTATGAACACCGTTTGCGAGGTCATATGAGCCTTGATACGGCACTTAAATTTATTCAGACGAACGACAACCCAGCTTTACGAAATGTCGTTTTAATACACTTATCGGACACAAGCGGAGATCCCGCGTTATTCCTACAACGAACGAAAGAAACAATTGAATATGGAGCGAATGTTTATGTGGCAGAAAAAGGGCTAGAGGTTGATATGAACCTTTGTCCGTTCTGAAAGGAGAAAGCATGAAATTATACATTTACAGATTTTGGGGCGATGAATTTTCTTGTAGAGAAGTAGACGTAGAAGAAAAGCCAAAAACGTATATCATTACTGAAGAATCCGAATTTGAATATAAAGGACAGAGAATCCGCAAGGACGAAATTGGTGTGTTAAGCGGTTGCAGCCGGGATAGGGTCATTCTGACGGAGAAAAACAAGAAAAAAGCTGTTGAAATGCTTATTAGCAGGCAGGGCGCTATTGTTGAGAGTTGCCGAGTACGTCTTGAATATGAAGAGAAAAAACTTGAGACCATCAAAGCGGAACTTGAAAAAGAATAATTAGGTTGAAACACCTTGGCGAAAGCCTAAAAGAAACTATCTTGTTTGGCGAATAGTTATCACAAACCTTATTGAAAGCCATGTTTTGGCGGTGCGTTCATCGTGCCGCCCTTACAAAAGATTGGAGGTAAAAATTGAAATTATGTAAATACTGTATGGCTGAATTTGAGCCGAAACGACCAGATCAGAAATATTGTAGACCAAAATGCACCAAAAGATTTGCGCAGTTTAGAAATTTTAAAAAGGCTGGAAGAACTGTGTATAAAAGAATATGCCCGAAATGTGGCAGGCTGTTTATGACGATAGATGAACGCAAAGTTGATTGCCAAGACTGCATCGGCAATGAAGTTAAAGAACGATTGAGAAAGCCAAAGAAAAAGGACGATGTAATCAAGGCCGTGAATCATATGGCACGCGCTTCTGGCATGAGTTACGGAAAGTTTGTGGCTCAAATGAGCATGAAGCCATTGGAGAGGAAGTGATTGGGTTGGACTATAAGAAGTTTAGACAGGCAAAAGCTATTGAAGCAAAGAACAAAAAACGTTGGTTGGAAGTGAACCCAAAGCTGGATGATGAAAGCGGAATTTACTCGTTAGTAAGGATTGACGAGGATGGCTTTCGGTATGCCTATGTGGGACAGGCAAAACACATTTTGACAAGGCTTGCGCAACATCTTGTCGGGTATCAGCACATTGATCTGTCACTGAAAAAGCACGGTCTGTTTTCGAAAGACAACAAATATGGTTGGAAAGTTGGTTGCGCGCATTATCCAGAAAATGAGCTGGACGAGAAGGAGCAGTATATTATCAAACTGTATGCAGACAAAGGCTATCAGCTTCGCAACAAAACAAGCGGAAGCCAAGGAACAGGAAAATCACAGATTGATGATTACCGTCCGGCAAAAGGCTATTATGACGGAATTAAGCAAGGCAAAAAGAGTCTTGCCAAGGAATTATCGCATATCGCTGAAAAGCACCTTGAAATCCGCTTGAAGCCGGAGAAACAGGGTAACAAAGTTTCTGAAAAGCAGTATGAGAAGTTTATGGCTTTGATTTCTGAAAATACATATGAGGAGAGTGATTAAATGGCAGAAGTCAAGTGGATTAAAATCACAACAGATGTTTTTGATGATGAAAAGATTCTGCTGATTGAGAGTATGCCGAGTGCGGATAGCATCATTACGATTTGGTTTAAACTTCTTATTCTTGCCGGAAAACAGAATAACAACGGTGTGTTTATGATGAGCAACAAGTTGCCGTTCACGGATGAAATGCTTGCCACCATTTTCCGCAGAGATTTGAACACGGTAAGGCTTGCGCTTAAGACCTTTGAAGAGTTTGGGATGATTGAAGTTGTTGACAATGTGATAACGATTCCGAATTGGAATAAGCATCAAACACTTGACGCTTATGAGAAGAAAAAGGAACGTGACAGGCTTTATCAGCAGAACCGGAGAAAGAAGCAAAAGAACCTAATTGAGCAAAAATCGCTCGATAAATCGTCTTATGTCGCTGTTTCAGATAAAGAAGAAGATAAAGAAGAAGATAAAGAAGAAGATAAAGAGAAAGAAAATATAAAAGAAAATTCGTTGTCGCCCGATTCTAAAGAGCCATTTAATTTTGAAGATGCTTGGGAAAAGACTTTTAGTATATATCCAAAGAAAACAGCGTACAGTACCTCTAAAACGGCTTGGATGGATAAAGTGCTAGAAGTTATCGAAGAGAACCAACCGGACATTGCACGGCTGTTATACAAAGCCACAGAAGCATATTTGAGTGACTATCAAGAAAAGAACCCAGACGATACGGATTTTCGGTATATTCCAAAATATGTTGATTGGCTGAAAAATGATTGCGACTATTGGTTGCAGATTGCGGAGAAACGAGGTGATTGCATTTGACAGAAGCAGAGTTCGGAGTGATCGGGTGCATATTGATTGACAATGATGTGCTAAATAGCATCTGGCGAACGCTGAAACCGGAAATGTTTAGTTCGGATTTTGCGCAGGACACATACAAGGAAATGCTTGCAATGTATGACCGGAATGAAAGTATCGACCCAATGTCGTTATCAATGGCACTTGAAAACCACAAATACACGCAGGAACAGATTAGCGAATTGATGAAATCCTGTATTTCGGGAACAATCACTTCAACTATGGTTAAAAGCTATGCCGATGCGGTTACGAAAGAATACAAAGCAAGAACGGTTCGTGAAATGTATCAGAAATCTAGTTTAAAACCATGTGACATTGATGATACAATCAGTGATCTTCTTACAAGACTTGAACATTTGCAAGAGGGAAAAGAAGTAAAGCTAAAACCAATGAAGCAGATTGCAGTTGAGAATAAAGACAAATATTTCAACGAAAGTGTTGGAGAGGGCGGTATAAAAATCGGGTTATCGCAACTTGATGATGCACTTGGAGATCTTGAACGCGGTGACGTAACAGTAATTGCCGCAAGACCGGCAGTTGGAAAATCAGCACTCACAACGCAGATTATTGGGAATATGGCAAAAAAAGGACTTAAAGTCGCATATTTTAACTTGGAGATGATCGATAAACAGGTGTATGAGCGATTTATTTCAAGACTTGCGGAAATCAGCTTAACGAGAATCAGAAGGGCAAAAGCGTTTCTTGGTGATGAACAGGAAAAATTTAACCAAGCAAACGAAGAAATGAGTAATTATCAATTATGGGTTGCGTCCGGCACTGTATCTCCGAGAGAAATAAAGTCAGAATGCAGACACCAAAGCTTTGATGTTATCGTTGTCGACTATCTGCAATTGCTTATGCCGGATAACAGATATTCCGGAAGAAATGAAGAAGTAGCATCAATTTCAAGAGGTTTAAAATCTGTTGCAAGAGACTTGAATACACATGTAATAGCGCTTTCACAGATAACAAGAGCTTCCGAAAGCAGAGACACAAAAGAGCCTACCATGGCAGAGTTGAGGGAATCCGGAGCAATCGAACAGGATGCATCAAACATAATTATGCTGTGGAATCTGTCAGACAATGACAAGGGAGCCAAGGGCGCAAAAATCGAAAAGAACAGACAGGGAATGACAATGCGTGAAGCAATGGAATTTGACGGAGATCACATGAAATTTGTTGAAATCGACAAACCATTTGATGATGTTGTTGCGGAAATAAAAAAGAAAGAACGTGGCGATGGATTCAAGCCATACAATGGCAATTGTCCGTTTTAGAGGTAGCAGCTATGGCAAGTGCAAAAATCGAAAAAGGTTCGGAAGAATGGCAAGTATTTATGGATTATTGGAAGTTTATCCAAGACTACTACGCGCCTGATAATGACGATGCATGGTGGCAGGAAGTGATGAAAGCCGGGGAAGAACTGATAAACAAATACAAAGGCATGGAAATCGAGGAGCGTGCAAGACAGCTTGTATTAAGCCACTTTGCATGGTTGGAAATTACATACAGAAAGGGTAAAAATGTCGGAACAAAGATTGTATGAGATTGTCAATCTCAAAACAGGGCAGGTATACAACCGGGTGAAAAGCAACGAGGTAAGAACGGTGATCGGGTTGCCAAGACATATTCAAATCGGTCAAATTGCAAATTCCAAGGATAAAACATACAAAAACTGGTATGTTCAAATACTTGGCGATCGGTGCGAAAGAGTCTTTCGGAAATCAAAAATTTACCCATTTACGAAAAAGACGTACAAGCAGTGGGAAAATCTGAATCGGAGGTATTCGCAGGTATGAGCAATGCATTAAAGAGAAAAAGTAATAAAAATCTGTTTTTTACAAAGCAGGACACGAAGATTATTGGCAGGAATAGCTTCGAAAAGCGAAATTCTGATGCGGTTATCACAAAATCATACAAAGAGTTTGTCGTGATCGGCTACATTATCTTGCATGACAAATTCGGATTCGGGCAGAAACGCATTGTGCGATTGCAGGAATTATTGAAACAGTATTTAGATGCCGCGTCTGCCGACGGTTGGAATGGGAAAGATTTATCCGTAATGCTGAAACAGAAATATGAAATTGACGTTCAAGAGAAAGTGAGAAGTGTGTCGCAAAGACAGCTTATGATCTTGTACGTAAAGAAAGGATTCTGCATCGAGCGAGAAGCCTACAGACTTTCCAGTGCGTCATTGTTTAACTATTTTGCACTCACGCTTACGATTCTGAAAAAGGAATTTAAGCTGTCTGTTAAGCAGTTGCAGGAGTTTTCGGATAAGTTTGTTGATTATATTGATACGTTAGCTAATTACAAGCAGTTTCAGTTGACGGTGCCGATGATAGCACAAAGTTTGGCAGATGAGATTAAGTTTGTATGTGATTTGGAGGTTTAAATATGCTGAACAGAGAGAAATATGCGAAAGAGATTTTGGATGTTGTGTGTAGTGGTCATTGCTTCGCTAAGGTTGATGGGAAAATTACAGAATGTGGCAGAACCGATTGCGATGAATGCGATTTCGGTGACAGCTTCATTTGTATGGCGAAAGCAATGGAATGGGCGAACAGTGAATATGTTGAGCCACCTGTTGATTGGAGCAAGGTAGCGGTCGATACGCCGATTCTTGTGAAAGACGTAAAAAGCGGCGAGTGGAATCGGGGATATTTTGCAATGTATGAAAACGGCACGGTGTTCACTTGGTATCATGGAGCAACATCATGGAGCGCAGAAGGTGAATCAGATATTGCAAGTTGGAAATTCGCGAAGCTGGCAGAAAGTGAGGAATAAACATGGAGAGATTAACAGAGCGGACAGCGGATGGAATCTTAGTAAAAGAGAATTACGAGAAAGAATCCTTAAAAACCTTGTATTCGTGCTATGGCGAAAAGCCTAATTCATATTATTCCAACTGCGAAGAAGGTTATTGCGCAATGGAGAAGTTAGCGGATTACGAGGATGCCGAGGAGCAGGGATTACTTCTGCGGTTGCCGTGCAAGATGGGAGATAAGGTATATCAGATAAGCGAAAACTTTATTGAACCATGTACGGTTGAGACAATATTCTTGGGAAATTATAGGGATAGAAATGGAAATTGGTGTAACATGGCAGAAATTCATTATGACAGGGATGATTGCCCTTATGTGTCTACAGAGATATATTTCACTGATATTGGCGAAACGGTATTCCTCACAGAAACTGAAGCTGAAGCCAAACTGAAGGAAATGGAGGGGGAAAGCGATGTATTGTGATGGAAGATGTCAGTATTTGAACGAATGTAAACACAAATGTGAGCTGACCGGAGAAAAATTGACTTACATGAAGCAGACCGGAAGTATTTCATTTTCCGTGCATGAACACAGAGGAGTTTGTAAAGGGAAAAAGGTGGAACGCGATGGAGAATAGATTTTTATCCCGTGGAAAGCGGAAAGATAATGGCGAATGGATCATTGGAAGCCTGCTTGTTGATAAACAGCAAGACATTGAGACAGGGGAGCAAATTGAAATTATAGGGATATATCCGAGTGAGTATAAGGATTTTGCTAAAAAGGTAGACCCGTCCACCGTCTGCCAGTGCACCGGACTTAAGGACAAGAACGGCAAGCTGATTTGGGAGAATGATATTGTAAAAGACTTATTTAGTGATGCTTGTGCACAAATCAAATACGGCAGTTATCAGAGTTGCTTTGATAGCACCAAAACTGAACATGTCGGATTTTATGTAGACTGGTCAGGCAAGTATACTAAAAGATACAGAAAAGATTTAGGTTATTGGACAAATATGGTTAATGCAGAGGTTATCGGCAACATATTTGACAACCCAGAACTGTTGGAAGTGTAACTATGACGGAGAATGAAGCAATCGAGATTGCGAAAGGCGGTGGAATAGATGCGAAAACCGATTCCTAAATCCGTAAGGAAACAGGTGTATGCGAAATACAATGGGCATTGCGCTTATTGTGGCTGTGAAATACCGGAGAAAGGCTTCAACGTAGACCATTTACATTGCCTTAGAAATTATGAATACACAGAAATAGACGTGCATGATATAAAAAATCTTATGCCGTCCTGTGGTTCGTGCAATCGGTATAAGTCAACGATGGACTTAGAGGACTTTAGAAAAGAGCTGCAAAAAATACCAGACCGGCTGAAAAGAGATGTGTGTACATACAATATAGCCTTGCGGTATGGCATGGTGCAGGAAAACAGAGAGCCGATAAAGTTCTATTTTGAGAAGGCGGGTGAAGAGGATGCCAATCAAGCCAGAAAATAAGAAAAGATATCCGGCAAATTGGAAGGATATCCGAAAAGACATTCTCAAGCGGGCGGATAATAAATGCGAATTCTGTGGAATTGAGAATTATACTATCCGCGAAAATGGCTCAAAAGTTGTCTTGACAATAGCACATTTAGATCATACACCGGAAAATTGCGATTATAGCAATCTTAGAGCGTTGTGTCAGAAATGTACATTGTGCTATGAGACAGAGAATGATGACGAATATCTGTGCTGTGCGACAAGAAAACTTTTGCCAGACGGAGCAAAGCCAGATTGGTGTCCGCTCCGGGAACTGCCGGAGAGGAAAGAAACTCATACGGTGTTAGAGCTGAATTCTATCGGTCGATGGACAGAAGGCGTGAAGGCTGGCTTCAATATCTGTCTTGATGAAATTTTAGAAGAAAGAAAGGAATAACGAATCCTCGGTAAACCGAGGTTGCAACTTAAAGGTTTATGGATTTATTAAAAGTAGGTGAGAGCGAATGAGTGGTGGAAGTTGGAATTATTTGTATTGTAAAGATGTTGACGAGCTTATGAATGGTTCGTCAACAGAATTACTGCAAGATATGGCCGACAGATTGAACAGTGCAGGTTTTGAAGATGTGGCTAAAGATACACAAAGATTAGTTGAGTATATCAAGTCGGCAAGTATACGAATAGAAACACTTTTTGAAGCGCTTAGTCCTGTATTCAAAGCTGTTGAATGGTTTGATAGCGGAGATTGGGGCAAAGAAGCTCTGAATAATGAGGTGCTTAAATATCGAAAGTCTAATATTGATAGTTATGACAAAGCTGTTGATGATTTGACCTCTAACATCATTGAGCGTTTTTCCGGAATGGCTATGTCAAGCGGATTACCAACCGAGGGCGCAACTTGGGAAAATGCCATAAGACAAGTAAAGCAGATAGCAGAACAGTTGAAGGGAGCGAAGCAGAATGAAGATTTTAAGCAAGAAGGAATACAATAAACTCATTGAAGATTTTGAGGAATTGCAGAAAAAGGTCGAGGAACTCAAAAGGATAAACGAGAGTATCGGGAAAAAGCTGGAAGATAAAAAGACAAGTTGCAAATTGAACAATGGCAAGGATTTCTGCTTTAAATGCGAAAACTCTTACAGATACAAGACATATTGGGGAGGAATGGAAACCGAAAAAAGCGGTTGCTTGCTTGATGTGTCTTGTGAGGGTTTTAAGAGAAAAGAAGATAACTAAATAAAAATCAAAGAAAGGAATAGGTTGTGCGCACATAAAACCGAGGTTTCCTTTTGGTAAGAGAAAATGTTAGATTTTGGATATTACAACATGGATTGTATGCAAGGAATGAAAGAATTTCCCGACAAATATTTTGACCTTGCGATTGTAGACCCACCATATGGAATTGGAGAAAATGGTGATAAAAACCATACAAGAGGTAACCTAGCAAAAGCAAAAGATTACAAGAGTTTTAGCGGAATGGATATAAAACCACCAAACGAAAAATATTTCAATGAACTGTTTAGAGTGTCAAAAAATCAGATTATTTGGGGAGCAAATCATTTTATCAGCAAAATGCCGTTTGATAGTAGTTGTTGGATTGTTTGGGATAAAGATAATGGAGATAACGATTTTGCTGATTGCGAGCTTGCATGGACTTCGTTCGGTACTGCAGTAAGGAAGATTAAATATAGGTGGCACGGAATGCTTCAGCAAAATATGAAGCGTAAAGAAAATCGCATACACCCAACACAGAAGCCCATTGCGCTATATGAATGGTTATTAAACAGATACGCAAAACCTAATGACATTATACTTGATACTCATGTAGGTAGCGCAAGTAGCTTAATAGCTTGCTATAACACAAATCATAAATTCGTTGGATTTGAGCTTGACGAATACTATTACAAAGTATCAAAGCAGAGGTTAGATACCGAAATGGCACAAATGAGATTAAGTGATTATATTTAACAGGAGAAATGGCTTATGAAATTTACAAAATTCATTAAGCCAGAACTTGAATACATTAAAGAAAATGCCAATTTCACGGAAGAGGAAGAGAGGATTTTCTCTCTTCTCTGCCGTGGTTTTTCACAAAAGCAAATATCCACAAAAGAAAATCTATCGCTAAGAACGATAGAGTACAGAGTGAGAGATATAAAAGATAAAATAGAAAGAACGGGGGTATTTGATTGGATGAAAAAGAACTGTTGAAATATGCCGTTGATAGTGGTATTCTCGACATAGCACTTGTGCAGAAACAAGTCACTATGCAAAAGAGAGAAAAATTACTCAACAAAAACCCTTATAAAATCTATCAAGGAAAGGATGAGAACTGGTACTCATATCTGCCGGATGAAGTAAAAGGCAGGCGTAAAATCAAGGCAAAGCGCAGAGAAGCGGTCGAGCAGAAGATCGTTGATTATTGGAAAGAAAAAGAGGATGACCCTACAGTAGAAGAAATCTTCAATCGTTGGATTTCACAAAAGCTAGAACTTGAAGAGATAAGCAGAGCAACCTATGACAGATACTTAATGGACTTTCAGAGGTACTTTGATGGCATCAAGGATAAGAAAATCAAAAGTGTAGACGAATGCGACCTTGAAACTTTTATACGAAACAGCATCCATGATTTCGACATGACTTCCAAGGCATTCTCAAACTTTCGGACACTGATTTATGGAATCTTTAAGTATGCCAAGCGGAAGAAGTATGTCAAGTTTTCAATTACATACACGTTGAAAGACATGGATATATCGCCAAAAGCATTTAAGCACGTAGTTCGGCAGGCAAAAGACCAAGTATATATGCCGGATGAAAAGGAACGCATGGAGATGTACTTAAGGAATCACTTGGATATCGTAAACCTTGGATTGCTATTCATGTTTAAGACAGGAGTCCGCGTCGGAGAATTGTCGGCATTAAAGCGGAAAGATGTTGAAAACTACACGGTTGCTATCAATTCTACAGAGACTCGTTATCGTGATGATGATGGCTTTCACTATGAGGTCAAAGATTTTCCGAAATCAGAAGCCGGATTGCGATTTGCTATATTGCCGGATAAGCACAAATGGATTCTTGATGAAGTACGAAAGAGAAATCCCTTCGGGGAATATCTATTTGAGAGAGATGGAGAACGGTTGAAATCCTACAACTTTCGTGAACGTTTGCGGTATATCTGCGAACATGAACTGCGAATGAAAGTGAAATCTCCGCACAAAATCCGAAAGACATACGGAAGTATTCTTCTTGACGGGAAAGTGAAGGAGTCCACAATCCTTGATACTATGGGGCATACAGACATTAGTTGCACAAAAGATCATTATTATTTTGATCGTACCGGAATTGAGGAAAAGAGACAGGAACTTGACTTAATTGAAGCATTATGAGTCCCTAGTACTCAAAGGTACTCAAAGAAAAATTGAAAGAATGGCTATTTTAAGCCGTTTCAAGACAATTACTTTAGGGTTCGATTCCCGTACGGACTGTTTTAAAAGTCGCATAAACACTGTGTTTGCGGCGTCTTAAAAAATTTTGGTACTCAAAATGGTACTCAAAAAACTGAACACAAAAGAAAGGAGTCTGCGCAAGTGCTTTAGATTCTTTTCTGTAAATGGTAGAATTGGAACGCTTTGGGCGTTCTTTTTTTATGCGGTTTTTCTGCTTATTTTTTGCGGAAGAACCGTATTTTTTTATGCAAAAATATAAGCATAGGAGGGATGCGGAATGTTATTTACAGATGAAATTCTTGAAAAAATCTTAATAAGAGAAGATGTGTCAAAGGTTCCGCTCGTGTATCAGTCAGCTATGATTCACGCAATCAAGGAAGTATTGGAGGAAGAGAATGTATCAGATGCAAAATCAGAATATGACATTTAACCCAAACCCAAGCTATGCCGCATATCAGTACAACCCAATGCAGAGGTTTCAACAGCCAGAGCCACAGATTCCGCAGATGCAACCGCAGTTTCTTGGAATCCAAGGAAAAGTAGTGCAGTCGGAATCAGCTATCATGGCAAATGATGTGCCTATGGATGGAAGTGTTGCGTTTTTCCCGATGCAGGACATGAGCGCAATCGTAGCAAAACAATGGGATGCCAATGGAACAATCAGAAAGACTGTTTACAAGCCTTTTAATGAGCAGATGGCAGATTCTTTGAGTGATGATAAAAAAATCAAAATAGGGCTATCTGACGATGCGACAAAGGCTATTACTGACAAATTGGATTGTTTGTTTGGAAAGATGGAAGAGTTGGAAGATAAGTTATCTTCGCAAACGCAAAGAAAATCTTCACGAACACAAAAGGAGAGTGAGTCTTAATGAATCCTATGCAGATGTTACAGGGAATGAGAAACCCACAGCAGTTTTTACAACAAATGATGGGGAATAACAGCGTAATGAGCAACCCTATGGCTAGAAACGCTATGCAGATGGCACAGAAGGGAGATTCCAAGGGCATCGAGCAGATGGCCAGGAATTTGTGCAAAGAAAAGGGAATTGACGCAGATAAGGCTTTTGAGTCGTTTAAAAGCCAATTAGGAATGTGATACTAATTCTTGCAAGATTATGTATATAAAAATGAATTATGGAGGTAAATTCTATGTTTAGTTCAAATTGTAACACAGCATCCGTTCCGCTCGTTGCGAACATTGACGGAAACGGAAATAACAACGGATGGGGCGCAGAAGGCTCATGGTTATGGTTCATCATCGTTATCTTTGCCATCTTTGGATGGGGTGGATTCGGTAACGGATTCGGAGGAAACGGAATGAATGGTGGTGTCGGAAGCGAAATCCAGCGCGGATTTGACAACCAGGCGGTTGTGTCAAAACTTGATGGCATTACAAACGGAATTTGTGACGGATTCTATGCAGTACAAAACGGCATGAATGGCATCAACACAAACATTTTACAGACCGGATTCGGCATTCAGCAGGCTATCAATGCTGATACAGTCGCTAATATGCAGAATACCAATGCTTTACAGTCACAGCTTGCTAACTGCTGCTGTGAAACAAGAGAAGCTATCCAAGGCGTAAACTACAACATGGCAACTAACACTTGCGCTTTGCAGAACACCATGAACAGCAACACGAGAGACATTATCGACAGTCAGAACGCAGGAACACGCGCTATTCTTGATTATCTCTGCAATGAAAAGATTTCTAGCTTACAGGCAGAAAATAGCGACCTTCGCAGAGCGGCTTCACAGGATCGTCAGAGTGCATTACTTACAACTCAGATGGCAGCTCAGACGCAGCAGATTATCAATGCAGTAAATCCGTCTGCTATCCCGGCATATGTCGTACCTAACCCAAATGCTTATGCATATGGATGTGGATGCAACACAGGATGTGGCTGCTAAAACTAAATAATTGAGTATCTTAATTGAGTTTAACTCAATCATGTCTGCTAAGCAGTATTACTTAAATTTAAAGGGCAGACTGTAATGTTTGCCCTTATTTTATGAAAGAGAGGTAAAAATAATGGAAGTAACAGGAATTGCATTACAAACCGTTGCTGCTGGAGAAGATGTTGCATTCACAGAAACAGCAGTAAATGGAACAAAATGTATCGTACACAGACAGGGAAGTGGAATTATCAAGTTAAGAGGTATCACCAATCAGTGCAAGGCTAGATTTTTGGTATCGTATTCCGGAAACATTCAGATCCCGACAGGCGGCACAGTTGGAGAGATTTCGCTTGCAATCGCTGTTGACGGAGAGCCTTTGCAGTCAACAAAGATGATTGTAACGCCAGCCGCAGTTGAGAATTTATTTAATGTATCAGCGCAGGCATACGTTGATGTGCCTTGCGGTTGTTGCAGTACCGTAGCCGTGCAGAATACGTCCGCGCAGGCTATCGAAGTGCAGAACAGTAATTTGATTGCGGTAAGGGAGGCTTGATATTATGCATAAGTTTGCGAAACAGATTATGGATTGCGTGAAAGCCCACGTTGACGGCATTGGAATCGAGAATTTTGAAGGTCAAAACCTTGATGATCTCAAGGATTGGACGGAGATTGCAAAGAACATCGTATGCTTTGACAAAGACTACAACATTGTTGAAGCCATGAAAAAGTCTGAAGATGAAGAAATCATGCGCATGGTGGAAGAATTTGGGGATTATCCGGGAAGAAGATACTACAATGAGTACCGGTACTCAAACGGAAGATTTGCACCGAAAGGGCGTGGAACACGCAGAGGATATGTAGAACCACCATATTATCATCAGATGCCAGAAGATTACCACGAATGGGAGAGAATGCCGGAATACGACCGAATGAGAGACCTTGATCGAATGAGTATGGGAAAGATGTATTATTCAGAGCCTATGAGCGGAAATAACGGCATGAGTACCGGTACTCACGATGCAAGAGAGGGCAGAGCCGGTATGAGCCGGAGAAGCTACATGGAGACAAAGGAAATGCATAACGGAAATTCACCGGAAGACAAGGACGCAAAGATGAAAGAACTTGAAAAGTACATGAAATCTCTTTCGGAAGATGTGACCGAACTGTTTTCCGGTATGTCCCCAGAAGAGAAACAGTTGACCAAGACAAAGCTGACTACGCTTGTCACGAAAATGTAATAGAGAGGGCATTTTGCCCTCTTTGTTTGTGAGGTGGTAAATTGTTCACGATAAACAATGAAATGTGGAATTTGGTTAAAGTATCGCGTTACAGCGATATGTTACAGAGAAGTGATGGTAGCTGGACAGTAGGAATGACCGACAGAGACACGAAAACGATATATCTTGCGGATGATCTACGCGGAAAATTTCTTGACCGTGTGTTATGTCACGAATTATGTCATGCGTTCTGTCTTTCGTATAATGCATACATGGATATTGGCACCGAGGAAATCGTAGCAGACTTCTTGGCTACATACGGAAGAGAAGTATTTGAAATTGCAGACAGACTATTGATTGAACTTATGGAGGTTGCATAATGGATAAAATTTCAGAACTCTTGCAGTACGTGCACCGGACGAATCCGGAAATGACTAGGGAAAGGCTGATAGAAGAGTTGAGCAAAAGTGATTATGCAGCGCGGTCTTTAATTTTTACAAAAGAAAATTTTCTCCGCGCGCCAAAAAATATTTCGTAATTTTTTTGTACCCCCCTGGGGTAGCGTTTTAGGGTCAAGATTCCATTTTCACGGATTCCTAAAAACGTGTACCAAACGTGCAAATATCTGCGACATTCCGCAAATAACACATATACACCATATATTATGTTGTATATAGATAATGCACTGATGATATTTGATAATATTGCCGGTCACAGGCAAACGCCAAAAGACGCTTGCCCGGCTTAGTTACAATCTAGCATAGACCGCTTTTTACCACTTGTCAAGATAGCATTTCCCATCGTACCGGCTGTAAGTGTGTGTTATGTTTTCCAACTTTTGTGTGATCTGTAACCAATCACCGCCGCGTTGGGCGGTTATTTTGATTTTTGCAGACCCCACCCATTCCACGCCCTCAAACTTGGAATAGCAGCACATTTTTCCGGATATTTCCAGATAACCAAGGTCAGCCACCCGGCGCATGATTTCCTCTTTTCCGATATATTCATATTTTCCCATCTTTCCCACCTCCAGACGTTCCGCGCTCACTCATGCAAATATCTTTGCAGCCGTCGCGCGATAATTGATTTACGATCAGCCACACTTGCAAATCTCCATACGCTACCCGGCGCACAGTCTGCCCGTTAAGGCTCGCTTTAATATCATAGATCATAGGCTTTTACATCTCCTTAGATTGTGCTTATTTGTCAATGTGCGCGTGAGAACCAGTTCTCACGGAATCCACGCCGCCGGAATCGAATCGGCTCACAACGCCACCAGGCACGCGGAAAGGGGCGGGAGAGTACCGCCCTAAAATCTATTTTACTTTTTTGACTGCCACAATAAAATCATCGGTTTTGTCTTTTGGTGTGCCGTTGTCGTTAATTTTAACAACAACCTTCTGCCGATTCTTAAAGCGCAAGTCTGTGTCCGTGTCGGACATTTCCCAGATGTTTCCATCCGTGGTGTAAATATCAAATCCGCGACCGGTCAGCTTTTCCCCGTCCTCATATTGCATGGAATATGTAAAATTCCTTACAGTTCCGCGCACTTTGTAGGTATGTGCTGTTTTTGCGGTTGCTGTAGCTGGTGCAAGGTTTACAAGTGCAGTTGTTGCCAATACAATGGCTAAAATTCTCTTTTTCATGGTTGTTTTCCTCCGTTTTTTAATTTTCCCGGTTATTCCGGTAAAAGCAAGCCGGGGAATCGAACCCCGGAAAAGCCGACCTTGCTTAATTTGCTAAAATCATGCGCGCCGTATTAAACACATACAATCTGTTGTGGCTATGGTGCTTAAAATCTCCATTTTCAGCAATCACGCGTCCGGTGTTTTCGTACTTTAGCGAAAAAACTATCAGATACTTTTCTAACAGTTCGTCGGGGCATTTTAAGCATTCTATAGCATTTTCAATCGTGCTTTTTCTACTGTTCCAATAAATGCCTTCAATATGTACACGCTTTTCTTTTTCCAACTCCTCAAATTCTTTCATAAGTTCAGCTTTTGTCATAAAAGCAACCATCCTTTCATGTTGTGCCCTGTCTCATCAGTGCAGGTGGGGCAGTTCCTGCAGACCGCCACGCGGGCGGTTTCGACTATTTCACTTGTTCCGCAATCTGTGCATATATAGACGGTTTCGATTCGTCAACCTCTTTATAGATACATCCGCTATATACTTTATTTGTTGACCCTTTGCAGGACTTTCCGAAGTTCTTGCAGTTGTAGCACATTGGGTTATACTCCAATGTTTCAATGGCTTTTCTGCTTGCCTTGCTTCTCTTTATCTGTTCATCTGTTACAACCATAATATATTTTTCCATGTTCAAAACCTCGATTTCGTTTTCTGGTCTACCATCATCAGAGCCGGGAGACCATCCCGCGGCTGACGCTCCGATCTGGAGCGTTTCGGCTAATTAAGGCTATTTAATTCAATGCATTTTCTATTACAATCCTCGATTGATCCGGTAAATACGATTTTGCCGTTTCCGTTGATTTTTTCGACAACGCAAAAACCAAAATAATCGTTGTAAGTTATATAGTATTCTGCCATGTTCTATACCTCCTCAATATATATTCTTTCTTCTGATCCTGTTTCGTCATCCTCATAGATTCCGTTGAAATCATCGAACCATCTTTCGGCTCCGTTGTGGTTGTACGTCTCGCCGCCAAGAAGAACGCGTCCAGTTTCCGTTACAAGTCTGTATTTCTTTTCCATGTTGTTTCCTCGCTTTCTGTGCTTCATTTGATACTTGTATTATACAGAAATTAAGCACTAAAGTATATAGGCAAAACATACAAAATTAAGCACTAATATTATATTAGAAATTGTGCATTATTATTAAGCACTAATTAAGTATTGACAATTAAGCACTAACTATATATAATGTAAGAAAAAATACGGAGGTGCAGAAAGATGGACGAAAACACAAAAGCAGAAAAGAACAGGCAAGCGGTAAAGAAATGCATGAGCAATAAAGATAGAATAAACATTATATTACCGCTTGGAACGATAGAAAGAATCAACTCATACGGATTAAAAACAAGCGCATTTGCTAGAGAGTTAATTCTTGCGGAGCTTGATAAAATGGATAGAATGAAAAAATAATGAATTAAGCACTAATTAAGCATTGACAATTAAGCACTAACTATATATAATGTAATCAGATCAAAGAAATAGAGCAAAGGCGAAAGCCAAGAAGGGAGAATGACATATGAAGATCAAAGGAATAGGAATAATCAGAAAAGAAGATGCAATGAGCATCTTAACCAGAGAGGGAAAGAAAGCTGTAAAAACCGGATTGATTACAACTGAAGAACTTGGTCAGATGTACAAGTTAAGACAGATTGAGAAAGCTTCCAAAATCGGCAGTATGGGCGATACATTCCGGGAATCGTATAAGTGGATTCCGGACGATCTAAAAGAAGAGTTGACACCGCAGCAGCTTGGAAAACTCGTAGATGCATTTCATGAGTGCTACGGAGCAGGAAAGAACGCATAAGAAAGAGAGGAACCATTATGAAAGAATACACAGAGTACACAAGAAAAGAGATAAACGAGATCACCAAACGCGGCGGAGACGATTTAAAAAAGCTTAATCAGATGGTAGCTGATTATCTGGATAGCTTAGATTTGGGCGAGAGAGCAAGAGAGATAATATGCGATACGGATTTTAATTGTATGGCTATTTGCTATGGAGGAATGTTTACAGCAGAAGAAGTTGAGGAATGCATAAACAACGAATATGGCGAAGAGGACTGACGCATTGGTTTACGAGTTAATCCAGAAGCAATAAGAAAGAGAGGAAAGAAAAATGAAAAAAGAATGCAAAATGTTTAACGGAAAAACTTTAGAGGTTGGAGAAGAAATCAGATTCGCTGACTTGTGGCAGGTTGATGACGGAGACGAAGAAGAACTTCTCGATTCCGGCTGCGTGTGCGTAGGGAACAACGAATATGGCGCACCTGTTATAGCTGGGTTTGAAATTGTAGACAAAGACGAGGAAAACTTAATAAATACGGTTGTAAAAGTTGTAGAACTGTACTAAAATTAAATATGATAAACAGTAACATAGGATGTGTAAAATCGTATAATAGCGGTTTTGCACATCTTTTTATATTTGGAGGAAACCATGGGAGAAAAAAGAAAACAAACAAGGGCGGCTGCTCTTGTCGGCACGGTTTACAAAGGCTTTAAGGTTTTAGATTGCAAAACGGAAAACAGACGGTCTTTTTTACAAGTAGAGTGCCCTTATTGCAAAAAAATTAAATGGATTTTCTTTTCACCATATCCAAAAATCAACAACGCATCCGGGCATATCTTACAAAATCTCCGAAAAACCGTAAACAGATTGTAAAACTTTTATTAAATTTTTATAAACAAGCATAGTTGTATTAGGTTCTTGACAAGTCCGAAAATGATAGAATAGTATCAGTTTTTACAAAAAATCGTCTGACAATCGTCTGACAATCGTCTGACATAAGGCGAGACAATCGTCTGACGTCGCTTTTTCAGAACTATGTTCTCTTTCTCTATCTTTTTCTTAATCTTTTAAATTAATAATAATATACTGTATCTAAAGCCTATAGGTTTATAGTAAGTGTATATCCGCATACGCGCGCGGCGTAAGTATATAATACCACCGTAAAAAATTAAGGCTTGACTTTAATCCCGGAAATAGTGTATACCAGAATCAAAGAGATTAAACAGAACGGAGGTGTGAATAGTATATGCAGGATATAAAGAGTGTAGAGAATGTAGATCTTACAAGCCTTATAGTGGATCTAGGTACAGTACAGATATACACATCAACTGTACAAGATTTAATAGACAACGCTTGTATAGAATTCCACATCGAAGATTTGTTAAAAGCTGGACAGAGACAGTGGAAAGCTGTTATGCAGTATGTTGGCATGCATTTATTCCCAGATACATCGGTACTAAAAGACAAGAGCTTGAAACCTCTTGGTAATGCAACTATACCAACTAACTGTAACAGGTATGATAGAGAGGTATTATATAAACTTTGTGATTATTATATATATATATCCAACGTGTACAGTAAGCTGGTAAGTACAGTAGCATTCAGTTATTTTTGTAATATACCAACCAATACGATGGATATATGGGCTAGTGATGAACCAGGTTCGCTGACTTTCAAGATGTGGCAAAAATTGCAGCGATCTCGTAAGGATTGCATCCTTGATCGTGCGTATGACTCCAATAGCCCGGTGGGCACCATGTTCGTGGGAAACAACGAATTCGGCATGAATCAGCCCGGCATTGGCGATAATGCCACGCAACGCAAGGCAATCACAGCGCAGGAGCTGCCAAGATTGGACGAGAAAAAGAGTCAAGAATTGCACGCAATTGATACACAATTTACAGATGCGGCGGTAAATAATACGGTCTAAATTGTGCGCGATTATTCTACAATTCACAAATGCAGTAATACCAAGGGTTGTAGAGTTTTAACTATTCGTAAACTATTCGGAAAAGTTAGGTTTTGCGAATAGTTGCAAGGGTATGACGTGAATTGTATTAAAACAATTTGATTTTCACACAATGACAACAGAACGAAACGGAAAATATTTTAGATTTCCATGTTTGCAAGAAAAGGATGGGGAGGGGGTCTGACAGAAAGACCACCGGGCGGCTACTAAGTCCCTCAAATTCCTACAAAAACAAAAAGTCTTATTCAGACAAAGGAGCATACATGAATCCACTGAAAATTACAGAGCCAATAGATTCTACAAACGCAGAAGAATTTCAAGAAGAGGTAAACAGAGTAATAAAATCACTGTCTGAGTCTTATCGTGAGATAGTAGACATTAAATATTCTACACACGTATTCAATGGCTGGAAGAGAGGTTATAGCGCAATAGTGCTTTACCGATAGCAATAAAAAGCCACTTACAACACACCCATTGACTTTCATCGTAAATAGGCTATAATAAATTTATAACAATTCACTTTCACGTTGCGAATCGCAACTACATTTCCAAAAAATTTTTTAAAAACAAAAAGAGTGTTTCGGACAGGAGAATGATATATGACCGGGAATGAGTATCAGGCTTTAGCAATGCGGACAAATGATCGCAAAGCGACAGAAAGAATTTCGGATAAATTCGATTTGCTTAAATTTTGCAAAAATAACAATATCGCATCTGCGTTGCAAGATTATGACCTTGGCGGTATCTTTAATGCTTGCCTTGGGTTATCCGGTGAGGTTGGAGAGTTCAACGACATGATTAAAAAGTGGATTTTCCACGAGAAACAGCTTGATATTGACCACGCAAAGAAAGAAGCTGGAGATATTTGTTGGTATCTTGCAATGCTTTGCGAATCCTTCGGCTGGAGCCTTGATGGAATCATGCAAATGAACGTAGACAAACTTAAGGCACGTTATCCGGAAGGGTTTGACATTGAAAGAGCAAACCACAGGGCGGAGGGCGATGTGTAATGGCAAGCTGCAGCAATGAGTTGATGAAAACCGAGTATTCCAAAGCTTTTGATGAAAAGCGCAAAGGTCTGATTGAACAGTCGTATTACAAATACGGACCGGCAAGAATGAATTTTGCAAACGGAAATGTGGATGCAATCGAAAGTTTGAAAATGTGCCTTGCCAAGTTTGAAGAGACCGGAAACCTTGAATATCTGTGTGATGTTGCGAATTATGCTATGTTCAGGTTTATGTTTCCACAGCAGGGCGAGTATTTCGAACATACGGACTCTGATTCATCTGCCGGGATCTTCGGTATGAGCGTAAATGAAATGGAACGATTCAAACAGGAACACAGCTTTGAGGATGGGAGATATTGATATGATTTTAAATATAATTGCTACGGCGATAGATGTCATTATGATACTTAGCCTTATGATGCAACAAGTAAAGCAGACAGACAATTCAAACGCAATGGGGTATTTGCTTTCATATTCGATTTTTGCAATGAATATTATGGTCATTTGGAGATAACAATATGACAATTCATGATCCAATATTTGGTATTTACTTTCTGCCGCCAATTTTGAGCGTGGTCGAAAGAATACATATAACAAAATCAAAGGAACCGGACAGCACCGGAGATTTACTCAATCTGAACAGTGACGCCGAGCACCAGATCGACAAATCGGAGCATCCGGTATAGCTTAAGTCCGCAAGCGATAGTTTCTGGCTGAATAATTGATCTATCGGCGTTAGGCTTTGAATTATGTTTGCGGACGAATGCAACATTGGGCTATCGCCAAGCGGTAAGGCACAGGATTTTGATTCCTGTATTCCCTGGTTCGAATCCAGGTAGCCTAACTGGTTACATGCTGACGTTCCATGTAGCCACGTATGTTTTTCATATGTACTTGAACCCTTGGTTGAGTGATTCAAGCATTTGGGTTCCTCCTTTCGCCACTAGGACGATTCTGTTAAGGACGGTGCGAGACCGTCCGGTGGTATTCTATCATGCATCTATCCCACGGTGCATGAGCCATGAAATTAGGTGGTGGCGGAATAGGTAGACGCGCAGATGGAAGAGACAGGACAAAGATTAAAAACTCATGGTTGAAGTCCTATGGGTTCGATTCCCTCCAATGTGAACAGTGCACGGTTTATGTGAGGTGCAAATCCTCACCCACCTATTCGGTCAAATTATGCTGTCTGCTTGCAGGCGGTCTATGTTTTGGCTGAAATACGATGCTTGTCTATTGCTCTGCAATAATTTAATTCGGAGTAGAACCATGGAAATAGGCTTGCATGGTAACATTGAGTTGCCGGTGAAATGCTGTAAACCGGATAGTGCAAGGAATAGCACGAAAAACATATTGCTAACCGTCTTGTGGCGGTTATGATCGGTTAGTCGAGCGGTAAGACACCACCCTTTCACGGTGGTAGCACGAGTTCAAATCTCGTACCGATCACTGTATTGGGATTTAATTCAGTGGTAGAAGACACGGCTTATATCCGGGTTGTCGCGGGTTCGATTCCTGCAATCCCAACTTCGGGAGGTCTTTCGGTTCTTCGGAATGCGAGAGTGGAAATTAAAAAGATAACGCACAACAAAAAGACTGTGAGTAGGAAGTACAACAAAAGCAGTTCAGACAGGACACTCGAAAATATCCATATGCGCTTGGTAGCCTTTGAACGAGTGCATCTTGTCAATTTTGCAGTGTTCCCATAATGGTATTGGAACGGCTTGCTAAGCCGCCGGGCGATTATTCGCCTTGCAGGTTCGAATCCTACACACTGCGCTAACTTACGTCTGTCTGTTGGTCAGAAAGAGGTCTCCAAAACCTCTAACGAAAGTTCGATGCTTTCCGGGCGTGCTCGTCTTTATCTCCACTTAGTCGGGTACTACTGCAATAGTTCCGGTCGATGGGAGACTTATGGATGGTAGTGGTATTATTGGAAACAGAAAACCCTTCCGTGATTAGAAATTGCAGATTTGAAAGCGGTTGGCATGGTTTGATCTGACAGGGTTCGATTCCCTGTGCCGCTATTCGATGGTTGGTATTTACGCAAAATGGTGTGTAAGTATGATAAAAACATTGTGGAATATTTATATCAAACAAAAGACACGGAATCTCACGAGGATTCCGATTTTTGCTATGATTGAGGGAGAAATATGACAAACTGCGTGAATTGCGGCGCACCGATTGAAACCGATAAAAAGGTGTGTCCTTATTGCAAAACTCCATATGATGTAAGCGGATTCAAGGCTGAAATAGGGGAAATGTTCGGAGAAATCACGATTGGTGGAAAAACAAGCAGAGTATATCTAGGAAATGTAGAACACAAGCAGTTATTAAATAGCGAGCCATATTTTGATACAGATGGTATTTTGCATCGTGAGATTCCAAAAACAATAAGAAAATTTACTTTGATTGAGGTGTGAATTATGACAAGTTGCTTGTGCTGTGGAATGTTAATACTTGATTCCGAAGTTGATAACTGTCCTTATTGCAAAATTCTATTTAAACAAATTCCGGCAAGGAACGTTCCAGAAAGTCAGCCGGAGAAGGTAGAAACGGCAATATTTGAAAACGTGGTATTTAATAAAGGGGATGGGCGTAAGAATGTGTGATTTTTGTCGGAATAAAAAGAAAATAATTGATGGTAAAGGAAATTTAGTTCTTTTTGGAGCTGAAAATAACATGATTTTCGACAATAGCGATGGAAAAGAGGTTGCAGGAGCCGTAAAAATTAATTTTTGCCCTATCTGCGGTAGAAAGTTGGTGAAAGAATGTGAAGATAAATGACATAAAAACCTAATCGCAGATTACGGAGAAAGTACAACATTGAAAGATGTCTTGAAGAAAGTTCAAGGAAATAGGGAATACAAATGCCCTAAGTGTGGCGGCTCTGGAAAAATTACCATAAGAAAAAATCCGGCTGAATATTGGGAATGCAGTGATAGATATGAATATAATAGCATAGAATGCGACCTTTGCAATGGAGAAGGATACACAGAGCATGAATATAAACCGAAAATGGTGCAGGACGGATGGCAGTAACTCAAAACAAGTATGACGGATATTAAGGTGGTGGAAGAATGAATGAATTAACGCAAAGCAAAGACGGATATATCGTATTTGACGAGAGCGGAACTTGCGCACTTGCATATGGCGCAGCGGAAAAATGGTTCAAGACTTATGATGAAGCAATCAATTATGCTTTAGAAAAAGTTACTAAAAATTGTGAATTATTTAAAGAGCGCATTGATTTTAACTCTGTAATTGTTTATGAGGGTTCAGAAGAATTTATGCACGGAACGCATACTATACCATATGGGAAAGTGTTGTTTTGGTGGAAGAATCATAAATAGTTTGGTGGTGGAAGAATGAATAAATTATTACAAAATATACTTTTTCAGAAACCTACAGATTGTAAATATTGCGGAATGTTAAGTTGCGGAGTGCTTGGCGCGACTTACACATGCGTGAATGAGAAAAGTGATTGTTATTTTGTTTACCCAGTTATATGCCCTAAAGAGTGCATATTTTATGAAAAAGACACGGACTCCCAATGTTAAAACACTATTCAAACAACACAGACATCGGAACTTGATATTTTGAATATGCTAGGATTAGTTTGAAAGGCGGTGGAATGATGGTTACGCAGAAAGATGTCCACAATAGTATAGTTGTAAATGCAAACGCTTGGCAGAAAAGATATTTATCATTACAATGCGGTGGAAACGTTGAAAAGATAAAGGAAGTCGAACAGACAATGGCTAATATGATTAACGGCATTAGGAAGGCGCTTAAAAATAGTGGAACAGATTATTTGAATAAACTTGATTTGTAAGCGAGGGATTTTATGAAACATCAAAAAGAATGGCACACTTGCGACAGGTGCGGTGCTGAAATAGAAAAGCCTAAAATATGGTATGACCGAATGTTCCCTTATCTAAGAACCGTAAATTTAAAAAGACCTATGCGTTTCAGAGAAATATTTGCAGAAATTGAACAAGGGAGAATAGAACCGGTTATAAGTAGAGACGGTATAGACAGTATTATATTGGACGAATACTATTGCACAAAGACAAAGCAAATTGACTTATGCCCTAAGCGCAGGAAAGATTTTGAGAGGTTTATGAGAAATGACTGTTAATATGGGAACAAAAACCTATGAAATGAGCCGCAAGCAGGCAAAAGCTATCCTTGGAACGGCTAAGAAACTTGCAAATTGCAACATATATGGCATTGAAAAAGGTAATGTGGTGATTATGCTGAATGAAAAGTATGAGGACGATATGAGCCTTAAAAAAGCCGTAGGGGAGTATAAAAAGAAAGGGTTCAAGGTGCATTGGAAATGAAAATAATTAGAAATGGCAATTTGAGATACGAAAGAAAGCCTTTACAGTTTGAGTGCAAGAATTGTAAAACCATTTTTGAAGCGGAAAAGACTGAATATCAATATTGCGGAAATCAAATAGAAGGTGACAACTACAAGTGTGAATGTCCGTTGTGCCACAAAACAGTATATTACAGCTAAAACGATATTACCGGCTACAGATTGATTGTAGTCGCTAACCTAGAAAAATTATAGGCAGAGGTCAAGGCACTTCTGCTTTTGCGGAGGTGCTTTTTATTTGGCTTCAAAGCAGTTAATCAATGCAGTAAATGGATATGAAAACTACATACAGAGAAAAGGCGTTGATGAACAGGTAATAGATGCCCTTTTGAAAGCGTGCAATGTGGCTATTCGGACAGAAAAAGATGTTGACTACGGATTGACTATAACCGAAAGAACAAAGGCTTTAATCAACGAATATACGCAGAAAAATGCGGGCGGTAGCATATGGGAACTTGAACGATATGCGCAGAATCACGACATTAAAGGCGGATATAAACTTGTGGATCAGTTCTATGAAGTCTTGCGGTTAGAGAGCTTTTATCGTTTTGAGAGTTTCATCTACTTTATGGAGCGAAAAAGGAATTGGAGTAAACGGTTTTATTATCCACGCCGAAAGACGCTGAATATAGTTGCCCAAGATCTTGAAGATTTGGAAAACCGGAAGATTAAATTTTACGGATTATCAATGCCATCGCGTGTCGGTAAATCGACCATCTGTATTTTCTTCCTATCGTGGGTGGCTTTGCGCAGACCAAACAGCCATAGTGCTATGGGTGGTCACTCTGGTATTTTGGCAAAAGGATTTTACAAAGAACTGATGAATCTTTTTACCACGGAAGAATATACATTTGCGGAACTTTTTGCTTATTGGCATCCGGAATACGCAAACGCAGCACTCCCAACAGACAAGAGCGCGGACGAATTTACAATTACACTTGGAGATCCGGACAGATTCGCAACCGTAACGTGTCGTGGTATTGATGGAACATGGACAGGAGCGGTCGATGTTTCGAAAGACGGATATTTGTATGTCGATGACTTGGTGCGTGATCGAGAGCATTCATTAAGTCCTACTCGAATGGAAAACACATACCAAGAGTACCTAAACAAGATGGTTGACCGTAAAAATGACGGTGCAAGGGAATTGATGGTCGGTACTCTTTGGAATGTTTTAGATCCATTGGAGCGAATGAGAAAGCAATATGAGCATGATCCACAATACCGATTCCGTAAGATTCCGGCACTTAATGAAAATGACGAAAGCAATTTTGCGTATGAAATCAACGGATTTTCCACGGAATACTATCGGGATATGCGAGATAAGCTCGACAATGCCGAATGGATGGCTAAGTTTATGCAACGACCATATGTCCGCGAGGGATTGCTTTATACGGATTTGAGACTATTTAACGGAATCCTGCCGGATGGGGATTTCCGGCGCATTGGAGTTGTGGATGTTGCCTGGGGCGGCGGCGATAGCTTGTCAATGCCGATTGGGGCAGAATATGAAAACGGTGATGTTTATATTTACGATTGGGTATTCAACAAAGGTCCGAAAGAGGTAACAATACCTCTTGTTGTTGGACGAATTATCGGGAATGAGATTCGGCAGACAAGATTTGAGGGAAATACCGGGGGCGATCTGTATTGCCAATATGTAGATGAAAAGCTGCAGGAACAGGACTATAAATGCTCATGCACAAGCAGAAAAGCACCAAACAAGGTTGAAAAGTTATCAAAAATCATAGCGTATTCAGGTGATGTTAAGAGAAAATTCATATTTCTTGATACGCACCGACCGACGCAGGAACAAATGAAGAAAGATTCAGATCTTGGAGTGACAAGATATTACAGAAATGACGAATATCAAGCAGCTATGGATGAACTCTCTATGTTTGTAAGTATTGGTGGTAATGAACACGACGATGCGGCAGACGGTTTAACCCAGCTTGAAATGTTTATAGAGAACCCAAACAATACCGCAAAGGTAGAAGCAGCAGTAAACCCATTTAGGAGGTATTAGGATATGACAACAGACAAATATCTTTCACAGATAAGCAGAATTGACCATGCGATTGCAAATAAGCTGGAAGAAATCAAAAGGCTATCCGATATGGCAACTTCTATATCCATATCTCCGAAAGAAGTGGATGTGCAATCATCCGGCAATCCCGACAAAATGGGGAGCGCGGTATCGAAGATTGTTGATTTGCAGAATGAGGTTCAGACACTTGTAGATGAATTGGTTGATAAAAGACGGATTATCATATCGCAAATTGACAGTATGGATAATACAGATGTATATATCGTGCTTTCATCACATTATGTCAATGGAAAAGATTGGAACTTGATTTCCGTTGAGATGAAATATTCCTACAGGAACATTATGAAACTTAGGAAAAGAGCATTGCAGGAGTTTGAAAGACGTTATGGACAGCTTTATTCTGAAAAGAGTACATAAAAGTGCACAATAGTTCACACTCTTTCACAACATTTCCTAAAACTTGCATGGTATACTAAAAGAGTAGAAAAACAAATTCCTACAACCCCCAAAAGCATATAACCAGTAAAAGGCACTGTCAGAAATGGCGGTGCCTTTTTATTTACAAGAAAGAGGTTGCTATGAAAAAAGTAACTATATATTGCCCGGATTGTGGAAGAATTGCCGGACATTATGATGGGAGATCCACGATAGATCATCCGTGTAAATGTAAAAAATGCAATCATATTGTGATTTATCGCGTGGCAACAGGCAAAATTGAAACAAAGCCGATACCAAAACGCGCTTGCAGTAGTGGAGTTTTATTTATATGAATACACAGTATTTTCATGACCTTGTAAAAGGCAGATATGGAAGAAAAATTGCATATTCTAACGTAGAACAGATTACGGCAGACAATATCGTAAATGTTGTCGGAAACTGCATTGGTGCATTTTATTTCAACAAGACGATCATTCGGTATCTGTGGAACTATTACAAGGGCGATCAGCCTGTATTATACCGAACAAAGATACAGAATGCGGATATAACCAATAAGGTATCTGAAAACCATGCCTATGAGATTGTTCAATTCAAGGTTGGACAGACTTACGGTGAGCCAATCCAGCTTATCAGCAGGAAAGATGATGACCGGATAAACAATGCGGTTGATGAATTTAACGATTATCTGACCGATGCTAATAAGCAGGAAAAGGATATTAAGGCAGGAGAGTGGCAATCAGCAACCGGAACGTCATTTAAGGCGGTGCAGATTACAAAAAATGGAGATATACCATTTAGAATTGTTGCACCGACACCAATGAATACTTTTGTTATCTACAGTCGTTCCACAGAAGAGCCACTTTTAGCAATCCAAGAGCTTAAAGATGCCGATGGACAGATGTATAAACTATGCTACACGGACTCTTACGAATGCAAGATTGTGAACGGAGAGGTTCGAGATTGGAAACTACATGGTTTTGGTGGAATCCCGATTGTCGAGTTTCCGAACAACCATGAGCGCATTTCTGATATTGAGCTTGTGATCGGACTATTGGATGCAATCAATACAATGCAGTCAAACCGAATGGACGGAGTTGAGCAATTTGTTCAGTTTTGGGTAAAATTCGTAAATTGCGAGGTTGATGAAGAAACATTTAAAAAAATGAAAATGAATCACGCTCTTACAGTTAAGTCTATCAACAAAGATAATAAATCAGATGTTGACATTATGACGCAAGAGCTGAATCAGACAGAGTGCCAGGTTGCAAAGGATGATTTATGGGATAATGCGCAGTCCATTCTTGCCATACCAAATAAGAACAACAATAATTCCGGTGGAGATACACAGGGAGCGGTTGAGCTTAGAAACGGATGGGACTTCTCGAAGTCGAGAGCAAAACTGAAAGACCCGATTGTAAAGTCGGCTGAAAAAAGACTTGCGAAAGTTGTTTTGAATGTGATTCGCATACAGGATCACGATTTGGGATTGAGTTTGCGCGACTTTGATGTGCAGATAAACCATAGTCCACAAGACAATATGTATACCAAGTCACAGACACTATATCAACTTTTACAAGCCGGTATTCATCCACTTGTGGCAATTAAATCTGTTGGGCTTTGGGGAGATGCGGAAAAGACATTCCTGTTGTCAAAGCCATACTTGGATAATCTGTGGAAAACCATTGATGATGTAGAAGCGCAAGAAAAGAAAGCACAAGAATTGATAAATAAAATGAATACAGATGGCACACAGAGCCAAATAAATAAAGATAAGACGGTCACCGAGTAATCGGCGGCTGTTTTTATTTTATAAAAATTCGCAAAGTTGTGAGCGTAAAAATCAACAATGTCGTTCGGTGTCGTTGCACCGTATAAAAATTCGTATGACATATCGGAGGTAATGAATGAAGAGAGAAGATCTGATTGCTATGGGATTAAGCGAGGAAAACGCAGACAAGATCATGGCAGATTACGGAAGTTCCGTACAGAGAGCCAAAGCAAAGGTTGACGAGTACAAGACAAAGGCTGACAAAGCTGAAGAGTTGCAGAAGCAGCTCGATGATATCGAACAGGGAAAGCTCACGGAAGTAGAGCAGGCAAATAAGAACCTCGAAAAAGCCAATGCGAGAATCGCGGAACTTGAAAAAGCGCAGGCAATAGCCACGCAGAGAGCCGATGCCGCATCTAAATTTAATGTTACCGCAGAGCAGGCAGCGCAAATTGTAAAAGACGATGGCAGCTTTGATTATGACGTTCTTGGAAAGATTATCTCTGAAAAAGAGACCGCCGCAGCACAAGCCAAGGAGCAGGAGATTGCAAAAGGCAGTACGAATCCGGGAGGTGGCACGGCTGGCGGCGATAAAGCCGGTACAGATAATAAGACAAATGCTGAAAAGATAGCAGAAAGCCTTATATCTAACGCACCTAAGAACAATGACGTTTTATCACATTACATTCAGCAATAACAGGAGGTAAGAAATGGCAAAGGAAATGAATATGCAGTATGAAAAGACTTTATACGCAGGAGATGTTCAGATTTTAAAGAGAGAGCCTAATGAAGCAATCCCATTAACACTTGATTTTGATGGCGTGACAACTAAAAACGCACAGGGCAAGAAGATTGTCAAAGCAGGTACTCCAATCGGAGCAAATGGCAAGGCTGACAATACGGCTACGGTAGTGGGTATTTTGAGATTTGATGTAACAGAGGACAGGCCACAAGGAGTGCTGCTTAAGAAAGCATATCTTAACACGAAAGTAGCAGAAGCGCATTCCGGCGTTACATATGACGCAGAAGTTAAGACAGCTCTTCCAATGATTGTATTTGAATAATAACAGGAGGTAAATAGATGTTAATTAATGAAGTATTAGACAGTAAGTCTATCGCATTATCGGCAACAGAAAACGCTAGTAATCAGATACCTTATCTTGGTTTACAGTGGTTTCCAGAAAGAAAGAAGCAGGGACTTGATTTAAGTTGGATTAAGACACACAAGGGTTTGCCGGTTTCACTTGCGCCATCTAATTTTGACACAATTCCAACTCTTAGAGCTAGAGGTGGATTAAGTAAGGAAAAAACTCAGATGGCATTTTTCCGTGAGGGAATGACAGTTGGTGAAGAGGAAATGCTTGAAATCGAGCGTATTCAATCAGAAGACGACCCTTATCTTGCAAGTGCTTTGTCAAGCGTATATGACGATACTAACAACCTTGTAAGCGGCGCAGAAGTTGTACCGGAGCGTATGAGAATGTCGCTTCTTTCCACAAATGCAGGTCATCCGGTAATTGCTATTGTAAGTGATGGCGTTCAGTACGCTTACGATTATGACAAGGATGGTTCATACGCAAAAGACCATTACGCAAAGTTATCCGGCACAAGCATGTGGAGCGATACAGCTAATTCAAAGCCACTTACAGACCTTAACAATGCAAGAAAGAAGTTACAGAAGCAGGGTAAGATTGCTAGATATGCGCTTATGAACAGCAATACATTCCAATACCTGCTTGATAATGCACAGATAAGAAACTCGATCCTTGCACAGAACCTTACAGCAACTATTGAGGTTGACGATGATACTGTTATTTCAGTAGTGCAGAAGAGAGCAAAGCTCACTATCGTACTTTACGATAAGATGTACATTGATGATGATGGCAAAGAGCAGTACTTCTACCCGGATAACAAGGTTACACTTCTTCCAGAAGGAAGCCTTGGAAGCACTTGGTTCGGCACTACACCGGAAGAAAGAACTGCAAGACAGGTACCTAATGTTGATGTGACAACATATGGCGTAGGTATTACAGTCGCTACAAAGACAGAGTATGGACCACCTATGAAGATGTCAACATTTGCATCCGAGGTTGTACTTCCATCGTATGAAAATATGGATAGCACATTTGTATATGAGGTTCATAGCGAAGAGTAGGGGGTGCAACTATGAAATATCCATATATAGTGATTCATAATGGTAAATGGTATAACGCAGGAGAAGAGGTGCCGGAGAGTAATTCTCCGGTATCTTCCGTTGGGTATACAAAGACCGAAATCAACAGAATGAGTACCGCAGACTTGCAAAAACTTGCCACGGAGCAGGGGATTGAAAATGCACAAACAACAAGCGGTGCGGAACTGAAAGAAATTCTGATTGCAAAATTTAATCTGTAGGAGATCGCTTATGTCATACACGCTTGTCGAACAGGTAAAGATTCGCTTAAAACAATTTCATATAGAAGAGGTAGAGGATGAAGAGACCGGGGAAAAGTCCGATAAAGTTGTGTTTGATGAAAAAGAATGTAACCCTTTGATTGAACAGCTTTTAGAGCAGGCAAGAAAAGAGATTATCAGCAGACGGAACTATCCGGACACATACGCGCAAGACCAGATTGACAGTGATGTTAAGAATTATGAAAACATTATGGTCAATTTGGCAGTGTACGATCGCTCACAAGCCGGTGAAGCTTACATGGCAAGTTTCTCCGAAAACGGTGTGAGCCGGACATGGAAAGACCGTGAAAGTCTTTTTGCTGGTGTGTTTCCGTTTGTAAAAGCAATGTAATTAAAGAAGATTGAGCGTTAGCATTTTGCTGATGTCAGCAATATGTTAGCAGGCGGCGCACATTAAGCGGTGGTGGGCAGTGTGTCAAAAGGAGATTCAAATGAAAAGTATTTTGATTCAAACTTATCTTGTGGCACTTCCGATAGTGCTTGGATATATAGTTTGGCTTCTTAAACAGCAAAAGAAAAGTAGGGATGCGAACAGTAAGGGGACAATGCTCCTTTTGCGCGTCCAACTTATTGAATACCATGCAAAGTACACCAGAATCGGAGAAATACCGTCATATGCCTATCAGAACTTCTGTGAGATGTATGATGCGTACCATGCGTTAGGTGGGAATGGAATGGTTACGAAAATGAAACATGAGATTGAAGAAATTCATATAGGGAAAGGAGATAAAAGCCATGAGAAATTGGAAAGATTGGACTAAGAAAGCCGGAATCCGAGCAATCAAGACTGTTGCGCAGGCGGCAGTTGCCGGAATTGGAACGGCGGCATTTATGGGCGCGGTGGATTGGAAATATGTTCTTTCTGCATCAGTCCTTGCCGGAGTGTTATCGCTTCTGACAAGTGTTGCCGGAATCCCGGAGGAAAACGCCAATGCTTGACATTAACAAGCAGAAAATGAAGTATTCGCAATCCGGTCAGAGGGTATTTATCCCACAAACTGACGAAAATGGAGATATTGTCTATGAAGGGTACAAGGATTCCGATGGGAACTTTGTACCTTATTTAGATTCCGAAGGCAACAAGATTCCAAAAGGCGAGGAAGTTGAAGGGTTTTCAGAACCTACGACATTCCAAGCAAATATCAGCAATAAGTTGTCGGAAGCCCTTGTGAAAGAATTTGGAATTGATGATAGTACATCATACTGTCAGCTTGTCACGGATAAAGGATATTTGCCACTGAAAGCCGGCGATGTGGTGTGGAAACGTTCGGAAGTAAAGCGCACTGATGATGGATTAGTGGATTCAGAAACCGCAGATTACATCGTAAAAGGCGTTGCTGATGAAGGGCTGACCACGGATTTATTTCTTCTTCGAAAGAATATTAAGTAGGTGATTGTATGAAAAAGAAACCTATTTCAATGACACTATCCACTAAGTCCATACAAGACGCTATAAAGAAATTAGAACAGTACCGCGATAGTTTACAGGCTAAATGCGATTTACTTGTTTCTAGGCTTGCACAGATAGGTCAGACGGTGGCAATACGACACATATCGGAATCTCCAATAGGGAACACGATAACGGTAAGGGTTGATAAATCACCACAGCTAATGACCTCGAACGCAATTCTGATTGCAACCGGAAAAACGGTAACGTCAGAAGATAGAGAACCGTTCTATACTTTGTTGGCGGTAGAGTTTGGGTCTGGAATTTTTTACAATTCCGAAGAGAACCCAAAAGCACCGGAACTTGGATTCGGTGTCGGTACGTATCCGGGGCAAATACACGCTTTTGAAGATGGTTGGTACTATTGGGACGATAAGACAGAAACATGGCGTTATACCCACGGTATCAAAGCCACAATGCCTATGTATAATGCGGAACAACAGATTATTCAACAGTATGTAAAGATTGCAAGGGAGGTATTCGGTGGAAAATGAGTTAAACAGTTGGGCACTTGATTTTGAAGATACCTTATGTTCCCTTTTGAAATCATACATGGAAAGCAAGGTAAGAGGAATTAAGGTGACGCAAGATGAAGAATCGGGCGGTACCGCAACATTCCCGACACTTTTAGTCAGACAAATCGGTGTCACAGAAGCCGGACGAACGAATGAAGCAAAGACAATCAATGCAATTCGCCCAACATTTCAAGTAACAATTACAAACAAAGGTTCAAGGAAAGCAACTAAGGACATCGCAGCATATGCGGTGTCTTTTTTTAAACAACAAAGTTTTGAAGTATCAAATGTAATCACAACAATTTCCAAGCAAGTGCGAACGGCTACATTCCGCGCAACTCGCGTAATTGGAAACATTGAGCATTTAGATCAGCTATAAGCAGAAAGGAAGTAGAAAATCATGGCATCAACAAGCTATAGAACACGTGTCATTGTAAAAGAGCACACGGAAAAACAGGCTGACTTTGCAGGAACATACAATCTTTTGGTTGCGGCTAAGTCAGTTCCAAGCCCTGCATCACCACCAAACACGGTTGAGTCAACCACAATGGAAGATGATCAGCAGACTTTTGAAAAAGGAATTAAGACTTCTGATTCAAGAGAAATTACAGGAAACCTTGAAAAAGAATATCTTTCAAAAGTGGATGGATATGGAGATAAAAAACTTGATATTATTCACCTTTACGGAACGGACGGTATTGGCGGTGTAGCGAAGTACGCATATGTAGGAACTGCAACAGCCACACCTAACGATGTAGGTGGAAACGATGAAATCCTTGAAATGACCGTAACGGTTATTCCAAGCACAGCATCAGAGCTTGTTACGGATAAGCTGACTGTCGTTGATAACAACGATGGAACATTCACCGTAACAGTGGTGGGGTAAAAAGCCTATCGGACGAGCAATCGACCGCACCGGTAGGCGAGGATGAACGGTCGATCGCAGAACTTGAAGCAATGAGATAAGCAACAATGGGGCGGTGGCAACACTGCCCCTTGCCAATATATGGCAGAAAGGCAAGGTAAAACATGAAAGTTAAATTAGGTGGAAAAGAATATACAATTCAGTTTGCAACAAGACCATCATTAAAATCACATATCTTACAGGATATTATGAAGACACAGGACATGGAAGATATTTCCTCTATGGAAGATATTCTTCTTGAAACGCTTCCTAAGACACTTCTTGTGGGATTGCAGATGCATCACAATGAAGAATTTGGATATGATTACAAAACAAACGAAGGCTACGATGAGCAGCTTGAGAAGGTGTCCGACATTCTCTATGATGCGATTGACACAAACGAGATTAACTGCATGGATTTATTCGCTGATATGCAGGAGGAAATGATGACAAACGGTTTTTTAGCGCAGATGATGGAGTCGTTGGAGAGAGCGCAGGAGCAGGAGAAAGAGAAGAAAAAGACCCCATCCAAAGCGAAAACCAAGAATTAACATGGGAATATTACGTTGCGGAAATCCGTCCGTTTTACCTTGTGGTAACGAAAGGCTACGGATTTTCCGTTGATGATATAGATATGATGAATCCAGAGTTGCTTAAGCCTTATGTGGATGCATACAAGGCAGAATGGAAGCAACGCGATGTGGAAATGTATATGTGGTTTGGCAGATATGCAACGTCAGCACTTGTGACCGCAATAGATGCTACATTTGGTAAGGGTAATAGTAAGTACGTGAAAGAAACTTGCTATGATTCCATCGAAAAGCATAATACGGACGATCCCGATGCTGAGATACGAGAAATGCTTAAGGTGGAAGAAGCATGGGCGGCTGAATCAAGGAAATCACATTTACCAAAGCCAAAGATAGTTTAAGAAAAGAGGTATTACCATGGCAGTAATTATCGGAAGTGCGCGACACGATGAACACGGAAACTGCTATTCTGGCGGAAAAGCCGGAGACCAGACCGGACAGGAAGTGTCTACGCAGAAGTTTTACAACCATTCTAAGGGATGGAATGTGTTAAGAGCAAAGGATAATAAGGTTGCGGAGAAGTTAGCTGAAGCTATGAAGATTGCGTGTGGCAACAAAAACATCGGCTATGACCAATCGGAACGCTACGGAGTCATTAAACATGGCATTAGCGCAAAGGTTAAGACGGAATGCGATTGTTCTTCTCTTGTACGCGCTTGTATTATCCATGCATTCGGGAAGGATGTAGGAGATTTCAATACTGCAAACGAAAGAATCATTCTTTTGAAATCCGGCTTGTTTACCGATGCTGGTTCTTACCGAATCGGAGAACTGCTTTACAACGGGGACATTCTTGTGACGCGTACAAAAGGTCACACTGCAATCGTTGTAAGTGGAGCAAAGAAAAATGCAAGCAAGTATTATTCGATGTATACCGGAAAATCTGGATCAATCGTTGAAGCATTAAAAGCGGTTGGGGAAGATGATGTGTCAAAAGAACATCGCGCGGAAATCGCAAAAAAGAACGGATTTTCCAATTTTAAGTTTACATCAGAGGAAAATTCAAAAATGATTTCTCTTCTGAAAAAGGGAAAACTAAAAAAGTAATTCAAGGGCGGTAGGGGTCAAATCCTACCGTCTTTTTAACCGGCTATCAATGTGGAAGATAGCCGCTAACCTAAAAAAGTTATAGGAAGTTGGTGGATAAATGGAATTAGAGTCTCTTGAAATAAAAATTCAAGCACAGGCACAACAGGCAAGCGGCCAGATAGATGCGCTTGTGACAAGACTTGGGAGATTATCTTCCGCGCTTTCTGGACTTAGTACCGGAAATCTGAATAGTCTTTCCACAGGGGTAAACCGACTTGCAGGGGCAATGACGGCAATGCGTGGAATTGACACACGGACTTTTTCTGCGGTTGCAAGAAATGTAAGCAAATTAGGCTCTATCAACAGCAAACAAATTAATGCCGCGGCTGGTTCTATGCGTCAGATTTCCAATGCATTAAAAGGGATTTCTGGAATGTCAGCATCTGTTAAGGGTCTGACCGATCTTGCATCTGCAATCAAACAGCTTGGTTACCAGAGTTCCACCAAAGCGATTGAAAATATCCCGAAACTTGCCACGGCAATGCGACAGCTTATGTCTGAACTGTCGAAAGCCCCTAGCGTAAGCCGGAATATTATTGACATGACAAATGCATTGGCAAAATTATCACGTACCGGTGGAGCGGCAGGAACAGCGGCAAAGAGTATAACAAGCTCATTTAGCGGATTTAGTTCAAGTGCTTCTGCGGTTACCAAGAAGTCGTTCTCCCTTGCGTCTGCAATCGGAAAAGTGTATGCAACGTATTGGGCTTTATTTCGCGGATTTAGGCTACTTGGAGACGCTATTGACATATCATCCTCACTGACAGAGGTTGAGAACGTTGTAAGGCAGACATTCGGGCAGTATGAAAGTCTAATTAACAATTTCGCAAAAACATCCATTGAAAAATTTGGTATGTCCGAATTGTCCGCGAAACAGTTTGCAAGCCGTTTCCAAGCAATGGGAACCGCCCTTGATATTCCACAGGGGAAAATGGCAAATATGTCTATCCGGTTGACAGAATTAGCCGGAGATATGGCTTCCTTTTATGATGTGAGTCAAGAAGATATTGCCAAGAGTCTGCAATCTGTATTTTCCGGTACTACGGCACCTATGCGGCGTTATGGTATCGACTTGACACAGGCAACATTAAAGGAATGGGCGTTAAAGCAAGGACTTGATGCGAACATTTCTTCAATGACGCAGGCTGAAAAAGCCATGTTGCGTTATCAGTATGTGCTTGCGCATACAACCAATATCACCGGAGATTTCGCACGTACAGCCGATACATGGCATAACCAGATAACCATGCTTAAAGAGAACTTCAAAGCACTTGGAGCGGTTGTTGGTGGTGGTTTAATCAATGCATTTAAGCCGTTTATCAAGGTACTTAACGCAGTTCTGCAGAAGGTTATTTCTTTTGCGGAAATGGTAACAAATGCTTTAGGTTCTATCTTCGGATGGAAGTATGAAGCAAGCAAAGGAGCAGGGATCAGCGGTCTTGCTGATGATATTGGAAGCGCATCTGACGGCATGGACGATTTAAGTAATGCCGCAGGAAACGCAGGGAAAAACACAGGCGGTATCGCAAAGAATGCCAAGAAAGCAAAAAAGGAAATCCAACAGGCAACTCGTGCATTTGATGAATTAAAGGTTATTTCAAAACAAAGTAAAGATAATACTTCCGGTTCCGGGAATAAAGGTTCTGGTTCTGGATCTGGTTCAGGTGCTGGTGGCGGCACCGGTGCTGATGGTGGATTAGTTCAGACGGACACCATCTTTAAGAAATTCAAAAGCAAAATCAAAGACCTTGAACAGTTGGGAGAGTCTATTTCCGGTGCGTTAATTAACGCAATGAAAAAAATTAAATGGGAAAAAGTGTATGCAAAAGCTGAAGGTTTTGGAAGGGGATTAGCCAAATTCCTTAACGGACTATTTAAAGGGCAAAAAGGAACAACGCTTTTCGGAGAAACCGGAAAACTGATCGCAAATTCATTAAACACGGTGCTTCATGGATTGGATTCGTTTGGAACGACATTTAATTGGAAGCAATTTGGAAATTCAATCGCAGACGGAATAAACAAGTTTTTCCAAAACTTTGACTTTGCATTATTGGCTAAAACGCTTAATTCGTGGGCGCAGGGCGCGTTTGATACAGTTACGACAGCATTAAGTAAAATTTCATGGAAGGATGTATGGAACGGAGCAAAGGAGTTTTTAAGCAACCTAGATGTAAAAACAGTTGGAATCATAATCGGTGCGTTGACAATCAAAAAAATTCTTGGATTACATCTTGCAAAAACCGCACTTGATATAATCGGAACTTCCATTTCAAAAGCAATAGCCGGTTCACTTGCATCAAGGCTTGGCGTTGAAATTGCGGCAAATGAGGGAATCTCGACAGTATTGTCTACCGCTTTGTCAAAAAAAATAGGTGGGGCGTTTGCTACACTTGGAACAACTGTTTCAGCTGGTGTCAAAGCTTTATTCGGTAGCGGTGCGGCAGAGAGCGCACTTTCTTTTATCAGCCCGGTAGCAAAAGCTATAACCGGGATTGGCTCTGTTGCGATTGGCGCATTTACTGCAATATCAAACTTTGTGACCATGTTAAAGAACGGATTCAGTTGGCTTAATGAAGCACTTATGCTTGTCGGAGTTACGATTACGGCAGTCGGAGCGGTTATTTTAGGGGTAGCGGCAGCACCTGCAGCGATTACCGCAGGAATAGTAGCCGGTGTTGCAACGGCGGCTGTAGTAGTCAAGGATCATTGGAAAGAAATAAAAGGAATTTTCTCAAAAGCAGGAGATTGGTTTAATACTAATGTGATTAAGCCAATAAGCGGTTTTTTTAAGGGATTATGGGAATCTGTTTCCGGTTTTTTCTCTTCTTTATGGAAAGATATATCCGGTGTATGGAAAACAGTTTCTGGATGGTTCAATACTAATGTTATAACTCCTATTGTTTCATTTTTCCAAGGATTTTCGAAAAGAGTTGGTCAAATCTTTGAAGGATTGTGGATCATTGTCAAGGCTGTATGGATTGTTGTTTCTGATTGGTTTAAATCAAAGGTAATAGAGCCAATAAAGAAGAATTTTGAATTATTGAAATCGGCAGTATCAACCGCATTCAAGGTTCTATGGACAACTGTGAAATCTGTATGGGCGGTGGTTTCCGGTTGGTTTAAGGAGCATGTTACAACACCTATCAAGAATGCTTTTAGCTCAGCAAAAGAATCTATTCAGAAAGCATTTAGCGCGGCAAAAACAGCGGTAACCGGGGCGTGGAACAGTGTTTCTAGTTGGTTTAAAGAACATGTAACCACCCCGATAAAAAATGCTTTCTCGAAGATGAAAGAAAGTGTAGCTGAAATATTCAGCAAATTATGGAATAGCGTGAAAAGTGGCGTTGCCGGGGCAATGAACACCGTAATTTCAAGAATTGAAACAGCAATAAATTCATTGATCGGTGGAGTGAATACCGTTTTGAGAGGGTTCAACAGTGTTGTTTCTGCGGCGGCTAAAGTAGCAAAGGTAAAGTGGAGCGGAGTCGATCTTGTGCCGAAAGTGAGCCTACCTAAAGTAAAGGCTTATGCAACGGGCGGTTTTATGGATAAATATAGCATAGCAACAGTTGGAGAAAATGGACTTCCGGAAATTATGGGAACAGTCGGAGGTAAGCCAGCGGTCGCAGGAAGCCAAGAAATTACCGGAATCAAAGATGCTATCAATTCAACATCTGCGCAAGAGGTTTCCTTACTGCGACAACAAAATCAGTTATTACAAGCTATTTTACAGAAAAATTTCGGAATTACTACAAACGACATAGGAAAAGCTGCAAGGGATTATGGTAGAGAACATTACAATCGAACCGGAGACAATGTATATGTTTTTTAGTGACTTCTATAATAGAACGTGATATAATTCTAAATAAATCATATCACAAGAAAGGAGTCATTATGAGAAACACAAAAAAATTATTAGTAGCTATGGGATTGGCATTTGCCGTTTTGATTTCGGCTATGCCAATCCAAAATGCAGATGGGAAACAGATTGTTGCGCAGGCGGCAACTATCAAATTAAACAAGAAAGCAATTTCGCTTGATGTTGGGAAAACACAGAAATTGAAAGTTACCGGAACAAAAGCAAGAGTTAAATGGAGTTCAACCGAACCAAGCATTGCAAAGGTAGGAAAAAGCGGAATTGTTACGGCAGTATCATCTGGAACGGCAAAGATCAAGGCTAAAGTCGGAAAGAAAGTGATTTCTTGCAAAGTAACCGTGAAAGAGAAAATCAACAGACTTGCATACGAAGATTCGAGCATTAGGGTTTACTTTACAGGGCTAAAGAAGGGAACATACCCGGACGAACTTATAGCTTGCTTGACAATCGAAAATATTACAGACAATAATATTACGGTTAATTCTGACACATCATCAGTAAATGATGCTATGGTAGAAGGAACGTTATATCAAGATCTATCTCCACATAAAAAAGCCTATGTAACGTGGTGGACAATGGATGATAACATTGTGAGTTTACAAATAAAGAATATTGACAACATACAACTATCCCTAGTTGTCTGGAATGAGGACTCGGAAGATTCCGACTACTACGTGACAGATTCTTTTGGGTTACTAAAATGAGTTAAAGGATTTTTGGGAGGAATTTGATTATGAAACAAAGCGGATGGGGAATTGCATCTTTAGTGTGCGGAATAGCAGGAATTTTGTTAGCATGTGTTGCGATAGGTGTAGTCCCTGCAATAATCGGTCTCGTATGCGCAATAATTGCACTTACGCAAAAATGGAAAGGGCATGGAACTGCAATTGCGGGTCTTGCTTGTTCAATAGTTGCGATAATTATTTTTATTTTTGCGGCACTTGTATTTGATGAAAGTGATTCAGACCAACCAGAAAAAGTTGAAAGCAGTCCAGATGTGGAAGCATCGGATGATGAAACGGAAGAATCGACCGATTCATCCGATGACTACTTCACATTAGGTGATTCGGTTGAGACTAATGACTTGATAATAACATTTTCATCTGCAAAATTAACATTGGACGATGTTGCGTATCAAAGTCCAGATGATGGAGATGCGTTTATGAAACTAGATTTCGAGTTTGAGAATATATCAGATGAAGATCAAGACATTTCTGGATATGATTTTTCGGCATACGCAGACGATTATGCTGTTGATTACATAGACAGCACATTTGACACAACGCTTAGTCCGGGTAAAAAAACTAAAGGTTCGATATATTTTGAAGTTCCTATGGACACGAAAGTTTTTGACACAGAATATAGCACAAGCTATTATGGAAATTCAAAAGTAAAATTTTCAATAGTGGCAGAAGAATAAAAGCATAAGCCGTGGAAACACTGCTTATTTTAATTCCAAAATCAGATTGACACAAAATCAAAAATAGTCTATCCTTATTACTAAGGAAACAACCTTATCCGTGAAGATGCGGATTACTTACTCGAACGCCATACTGTACGAAAGAGGAAACCAATGTGATTTCACAAGCGGTTTCCTCTTTTTTATTCAGATAAAAATGTATGGAGGTACAAATTACAGGAGAAGTCTTTCAAATATTGACGATTCTGTTAAGGTCGTGTCACAAAACGACACCCCTATAAATCTGAATGGGAATCAGTAGTAGCTTAAAATTTAATCAAATGGATAGCATCTACCAAATGGTAGGTGCTATTTTTATACCCATTTTTAGGAGGTAAACGATGGGATATGGCGGATATTTAGTAAAGTTTGGGAATTATACCATACCGAACAATTTAATAAAGCAAGATACGTTTAGTTCCTATGTAAATATGCAGGACAAAGACCCTTGGACGGATGAAAACGGATATGAGCATCGTGATGCCGTGGAACTGAAAGCCTTAAAGGTTGAGTTTGAAACCAAAGCCATGCTGACTGAAAAGCAGTTTGATGATTTTTGGAAGAATATCGAAAAGAACTATACCAAGGCAAAAGAGCGTGGCGGTTATATCACGGCATACGTGCCGGAGAAACGCGGATATGTGACGCAGTACGGATATATCGCTGACATTCAGCCTACGTTCTATTCTGTGGCGAATGGGAAGATTAAGTATGACCCAATAAAATTTTCGTTTGTAGGTGGTGTATATGATAAATAGCAATTTAAAAGAAAAGTATTGGGATTCCGGCACAGACAAGCAGATGGTTATATCTGTTGTTGGAACAAATCAGAAAATAGACAATTCGATGCTCGAAGTCGGTACGTTTTCGCTTGAAGAAAGTCTTTGCTCGGAATCAGAGTTAAAGTTTGGTGCGTGTGAAGCAAACTGTGTAAAATTCACAGCACGAAACACCGCAGGAAGCATTAACGGTAGAACTATTTCCATTTCGGAAACAGTTGACGGAGATAGCGAAAATCCGATGCTATACGGAGTTTTTAAGGTTGCATCCGATGTTCCTACGGCTGACCGGACAAAACGGCAGATTACGGCATATGACGCTATGTATGACATTATCAATTCCGATGTAAAGGCTTGGTATGCAGGACTTAGCTTTCCCATGACGCTTAAGCAGTTCAGAGATAGCTTCTTTGCATATCTCGGAATTGAACAGGCGGTAGCAACATTGCCTAACGATTCCATGACAGTCAATAAGACGATTGTAGCCACACAGACGGACGATTCAAGCGCGGTTACAGAAGAGTCCTCTATCAGTGGAAAAACGGTTGTAACGGCAATCTGTGAGATTAACGGATGCTTTGGTAATATCAACCGAGATGGCAAGTTTGAGTATGTCTTTCTGAAAGCAATCGCAAGCGCGCTTTATCCGGCAGAAGATTTGTTCCCGGCAGACAATTTATTTCCGTCTGATGCAAACACAGAGTCCATGACCGGACACTACATCACGTTTGATTACGAGGACTTTCAAAGCAAGGCAATTACGCAGCTTGAAATCAAGACAAGCAATGATAACGCCGGTGCTATTGTTGGAACTGCCGGAAACAACTATTCGATTACAGGAAACTTTCTTGTATCAGACAAGACCGGAGCGGAGCTGGAACAGATTGCAAATAACCTATTGCCGATTATGGCACAGGCAGCATATACGCCGATTAAAAGTTGCACTTGTGTCGGCAATCCATGTCTGACACTTGGGGAACCAATCCGGTTCAATACCACAAGAGAGATTGTTGAAACGTATCTATTGCAACGCACCCTAACCGGAGTACAGAGCAAGAGAGATTCAATCTCGGCACAGGGTACGCAGACACACTCCGCAAAGGTTAATTCTATCAGAGAAACACTTGAAAGCGTGGAAAGACGTACCGGAAAGTTAGAGAGGAACGCAGACCATCTTCAATCCACTTATGAGGATTTAGAAGAACAGACAAATACCAAGTTTGAGCAGACCGCAAAAAGCATTTTAGCAGAAGTTGATCGTGCACAAAAAGCGGAAGGGCAATTAGACGCATCACTGGAATTGAAGTTAGGCAGAGACGAGAACGACCAAGTTATTTCTATGATCAATGCCAGTGCTGACCAAATTGTGCTACGAGGAAACAGATTGATTGTAGAATGTAACAACTTTGAACTGGACGGTAGCGGACGAGTACATATAATAGAATCTCTGCTTTTTGACAGTGGTGAGGTATCTGGGGTAGAGATATTAGGGCATGACGGAAGAAATAATGCGTTATTGCAGAATGTTAAGTTGGACTTATTATCTGTTACTGACGCAAACGGGGAAAACTTGGCGACAGAAAGTTATGTTGACGGTTCGCTGAGTGGCTACGCGACCAAAAACGAACTGCCAAGTGGGTATTTTACAGATGTAAAATATACACTGAATGATGGGTCTACGACCAAGTATTCGCCAAGACACTTTAATAAAATGTCTGATTTCGGTTCAAGGGAAAGTACCTTAGATATCGAGGGTCTTTTGATTTCTATTCCGAGTTCCGACAAAAGATTGAAAAATAATATACAATCATTAAGGGATATTAAAAGCGTGTATATGGCAATGTGCCCGGTTGAATACACATGGAAATCCGGATACATCACGCAGCACAAAGGCTTGCAGTTTGGTTTAATTGCGCAGGATTTAGAGAAGATTTTGCAGGATGCCGGATTGTCCGATAGCGGACTTGTGCTAAAAGAAGATGCCGAAGAGGATGAAAAAGCAATTCACGGAGATTCAAAGACTTGGAAAATCGACAAGGAAAATCTCCATGCAATGCACATACAGATGATCCAGATGCAGCAGAAAGAAATCGAACTTTTGCAGCAGAAAAACGAAGATCTGGAACGCAGATTATCAGCGTTAGAAAGGAGTGTGAGCCATGCAGAAAATATATAGTCGTATCAACTGGGAGAATTTTCCAAGTGAAAAAACAGCGGTAAATGAATCCAATCTTAATAAGATGGACTTGGCGATTGACAATCTGGATGATCGTGTGGTTGCTATGGATGCGTCTAAAGTTGACTTGACCAAAGCTAACGAACTTGTAAAGGAAATCCTTTGGGATGAATCCAACGGAACGCTGACGGTGGTTAAGATGAATGGTTCCAAGGCTGTGATTGACACAAAATTGGAAAAGTTGGCGGTCAACTTTAAGTACAATCCGCAAACACAACAATTAGTAATCACGCTGGACGATGGCACAACGCAGAATGTTGATTTGTCCGCTCTGATCACGCAGTATGAATTTATAGATAGCAATACCATTGCATTTGAAATTAGCAGTGACGGTAAGGTGTCCGCAATCGTGAAAGAGGGAAGTATCCAAGAAAAGCATCTGCGCCCAGATTATCTTGCAGATATTAAAGTGGAATCTGCCAAGGCAATAGCATCTGCCAAAAGCGCAGGGGTGTCCGAAACCAACGCGGCAAAATCTGCCACAGACGCAAAGGACAGCGCAGACCGGGTACAGGGAATCGAAAACGAGATTAACAAGAAACTCACAATGACAGAATTTGATGTGAATGAGGATGGAGAGTTGATTTACACGGACAATTCCGCTTATAACTTTGTTGTTGACAATGACGGAAATTTGAATTGGGAGGTGGCGTAAATGGCTATAGCAGGAAGAGTGGCAATTGTGCCAAAGGGCGATTGGATCGCAGGTGCTACATATAAGAGATTGGATGCAGTAACTCATAATAACACATTGTATTTTGCAAAAAAGAATGTTCCGGCAGGAACGGTAACAAGCAATACGGAATATTGGTCTAAGTCTATTGCGGGCGGAGCTAGTGCGATTGCAACAACAGAGGATGCCGGAGTTGTAAAGCCGGACGGAAAAAGCATGAGCGTAGATGAAAGTGGAACGCTTAGTATTAACTTGGATGGCACCACAATTACATTGGACGAAGCGAAAAACGTTATAAAGTTGGCAGATGCATTAAAGGATAAAATCGGAAGTGCGCTGCAACCAGAAAGTATCGTAAATAACCAGGTAACAACAGAAACCGGGTATGCGCTAGACGCTAGACAAGCTAATCCGAATCTGGATGGTACGCTTGCAAAGCAGATAAGTGATTTAAACGGCAGTTTAAATAATGTTGCTACTAAAAACGATATAAGTGCATTAAATCCAACCTCTGGAATTAAACTATACAGTAATTTTCACATAGGAAAACTAGGTGCAGGATGGTATAGAATTGCAGAAGCTGTTTTTATGACCGACACTGGGTCAAAAGGTGCGGCATCGACGTTTATAGAGATCATGCTAAGACAAACGTGGAACGTTCAAGTCGGATGCTTTCATAAAGTAAAAATAATTCTTAAGTATTCTGACGAAGCCAAAATTTCTAGTTTTGGTATAGGGACATTAAATTTAACAAAAGTTAGAGTTGTTAGAAAATCTAGCATTTTATATTTTGACGTATTCAGCCGTGGGTATGATAATGAAACACAGACGCTATTGAATATCCCATTCCCCGCATATATTACATCAGCAAAAGCTTATAGTGATGCTAAAATTGTTCCTGAAACAGCTGACGGGGAAGTAATTGGTTGCAGTATTGACCTTGGAGATAGCATTATGGGTAGTTAATTTAAACTGCCGTTTAAGAAAATATATCGAACAAACATTCGAAAGTAACTTATAAACCATTTTTTATCATAGAAAGGAATTAAAAAACATGGATAAAATTATTTTAGCCAACAAAACAGAGTTCGAAATTGCCGATGGGGCAAGCCTTGGAAACATCCAGATCAAAGCCGAGAACTTCGAAGCCGTCAAGACCATCACGGATGCATTTTCTGCGGACAACCTTGCGGAAGTGACATTTACACACAATGGCGAAACATCCGGCAAGTATACCGATCTGAAATCCGATGGGTTTACATATATGCCAAACGTGGGAGAGGACGGGAAAGAAGATGGTACATACACCGTAACGGTCAGCTTGCGGACTAAGACTGAGATGGAGAAAGCCATCGATGAGCTTAAAGCCGGACATGAAGCAAACGCAGAAGCAATCCAAGAACTGGCAAACATTGCCGCAGAAAGAGAGGTGTAGGATATGGTTAAATTCTACGTGAGACGTATTCTGGTAGACAAGAAAATGACAATTGATGAAGTGCCGATGCGTTGGCGCGCAAAAGTGCAAGAAGAGATCGAGAAACAGCTTTCCGCTTCTCTGCAATGACATTTTCTGTCGAAACTTGCGACCGAAAAATGTTGAAATCATGCATATTGCAGTGATACTATGGACTTGTCCGAAAGGACACTTCAAGTTCTGGCATGGGTGGGGTTTGGCATGGCTCCGCCCATGATTGGGAATTGACTATAATATCTGTATCGCTACATAGGGCACATGATTGGGGGTTTTAGGTTGGGAAAAGAGTACTACAAAAATGAAATCATTAAACTTATTGAAAAATGCGAAAATTTGCATTGGTTAAAAACCATATATGCATACATAAGTAACTTATTAAAATAGGAAAAGAGCCAAGGGTCTGCGCATTGCCCTTGGCTCTTTTTTACTTTTTGTCTGAAATCATATCTACTAAATTTTCTAAGGCTGTCCAATCGCTTTCGCTTAATTTGCACAGTGCAGAAACAAGTCGATACTTAAAGTTTTCATCACCTAATCTTTGGATTTCTCCAAGCATTGCTGAAATCTGTTCGTCTTTTGATAATTCAACAAACATTTCTCCGCTTCCGGTGCGAAGCCAATCTTCATTGACATTAAACTCTTGACAAATCAATTTAACAGTTTGTTCTGATGGAGAATTTTCTCCGCTTTCCATTTTGCATACAGCAGATCGTGAGACTAAAATTTTTTCTGCAAATTCGGTTTGACTTAATTTTGTCGATAACCGAACTTGCTTTATTCTCTCATTCATCCTTTACCCTCCTTTCACAATTATATTAACATTAAATGTTCATTAAGTCAACAAAAACTATTGACAATGTATATTTAATGTGCTATTGTATGTACATCAAATGAACAGGAAAGAGGTGAGAACATGAAAGAGATTAAATCAGCAAATGACATAATTGTTGTTCCGGTTTCTTATTTTAATGGAATGGAAAAGGAATTGCAGAAGATTTTAAACAAAGTGGATATTCACGATATGGATGTCATGGAACAGGTTCTTCATATGCGGAAATGGCTGAAAACCAAAACCGTATATGAAGAAACAAAGAGATTATATCCTAATCTCCGTTTGGAAAATATTCATTTGCTTTTACCACAAGAAGAAGAGAGTTCTTGTGAGTGTACTGATAAAACAGGCAGTGAATAGATTCTGCGGTCGTGTCGCAGATTGGAATTCCAAACTTATCCGGAACTTTTAGTTCCCAACAAAAATTATTGATATTTGCGAACGTTATATCGTTTTCAGTTAATATCTCTGCCATCTTTTCTCGGTCGCAGGATATTGTAGAAAAATCGCAAAACAAAAAGTATTTCAAATTGTATCACCTCCCTTATTTGATGATAAGGGAATTATACCACAGAAAGGAAGTGAAAGTATGGATAATTTGGTACACATTGGAAATGCGGATATTTCCATCAAAGAGTACAAAGGCGAGCGAGTGGTCACATTTAAGGACATTGACATGGTACATGAAAGACCAGACGGAACAGCGAGAAAAATATTTAACGACAATAAGAAACACTTTATTTTAGGAGAAGATTACTTCGTCCGAAATTCGGATGAAGCCAAGGGGGAATTTGGTGTAACTGCTCCGAACGGAATGTATCTTTTTACCGAACAGGGCTATCTAATGTTGGCCAAGTCGTTCACGGATGATTTGGCATGGGAAGTACAAAAGAAATTAGTTTCTTCCTATTTTAATGTATATTTTCGGATGCGACTTGAACATTGTAGCAGAGTACGAAATCAGATATTGCGCATGAAAGGAAGTGATTGAATGAGCGAAAAAGAAAAACGTGTTGTCGAAAAACTTCGTGATGCCATTCCGAATATGACAGATTTTCAGAAAGGATATGTCCTTGGAATGGTAGAGAGTTCTGCTTCGAAACATAGTGAGCAGGAAGAAGAAAATAATGAAAGGAGCAAATATGGAACACAAACCACAAAAAATTGAAATCAAGCCGAGAAGAGAGGGGGGAGCCGCCGTCAAGCACTCATCTTTTTGTAGATGGACATGAAATCAAAGGAATTAGAAAACTTGATTTTTCTGTAGAACCAAACGGTCTTCCACATTTGGTGCTTGATTTACAGGCATTTAATTTGACTGTTGATGCCCTTTGCTTGATATATCAGGAAAAAAATCGGGGCAATCAATCTACAGATTGCAGACGAAGAAAACGAAAGGGGTGAGAATGGGTGGAAGTAAAAAGATACCGGCTTTTAGACGAAGAAGGAAAAGCTGTAATTGTAAAGAAAGACAAGGATAGATATATCGGTCTTGACGAATTGGCACAGCATATAGCAATGGATATTGTTGATGATTACCAAAGCATTTTGGACGGCGATAAGAAAATCGAAGATACAAACATTGAATTATCCGTCAAAGTCCTTACCGCCATTTCTCCGGTCATTAAAACATGTTAGAAATGTTTTATGTTACGGAATGGGTTTTCTGCCACCTCTACGCTGGATAATTGATTTTCTTCTTTTGGTAGAGATTCTTTGATTTCTTCACGGTATTGGTCGTACTTGGTTTTGAAATCATTGAAAGAATCGTTACATCCACAGATTTTAGCGATAGCGTAGGCAGATACATATTCATTGTTCAAAAATTCACCTCCCTTATTTGATGATAAGGGAATTATACCACAGAAAGGAGATTTATGAACGAATTACAGATTTTTAATTCGGAAGAGTTTGGAGAAGTCCGAACGGTAGTATTAAATAGCGAGCCGATGTTTTGCTTGGCTGATGTTTGCAAGGCATTGGACATTAAAAATGCAACAGATGTTGCTAAAAGGCTTGATGATGACGAACGCACTAGATTAAATCTAGGGCGTCAAGGAGAAACAAACTTCGTTACCGAGTCTGGTCTATACGCGGTTATTCTCCGCAGCGACAAGCCGAATGCCAAGAAGTTCCGTAAATGGATAACCGGAGAAGTTCTTCCATCTATCCGAAAGACCGGAAGTTACGGAAAGCCTATGACAACGGCAGAAAAGATTCAGTTACTTGCACAGGGAAACGAGGAATTGAGCGGTCGTGTTGAAAAGGTAGAAGATAAAATCGATAGCCTTGAAAACGATATGCCTTTGTATGGATGCGAGATTGACGAGATTCAGAAGCACGTTAAGCGCAGGGGCGTTGATATTCTTGGTGGAAAGCAGAGTGAATCATACAGAGATAGAAGCATCAGAAGTTCAGTGTATTCGGATATTTACAGTCAGCTTAAGCGCGAATATGGTTGTGTGGCATCATACAAAAGCATCAAGCGAAAGTATATCGCAGATGCACATGAGTTTATTGATTGCTATACAGCACCAGTGTTCTTGCAGGAACAGATTTCATGCGCGAATGCACATAATGAATGAGTTGTTTCCTTATTATATAGCACGAAAGGGGAAATCAGATGAAAAAAGTAATCCAATTCATCATAGGTGCGGTGGCAATGGAGTATTCCTTGGTTGCCGCGTGCTATATGGATAGTGATGGCGTGGTCGGGAATATGGCGGCTATTAAATTTGTAGCCGGTGCAGTAATTGCGGCAATTATGTATTACTGGTCAGAGGTAGACCGGAAGAGAGCTGAACTCGACAAGCGAATTAAGAGAAAACGCAGAATGAGAGAGGATGCATGGTAAGCGTTGTGTATATAAGTGGTACGAGATGTTCCACGGAAGAAAAGCGTATGCTTGCTGAACTTTTGGCAGGGAAACGAAAGAAACAGAATGATAAAGATAATTTTGAAAAGGTTCTTGACAGAGAAATGGAAAGGAGAAGCAATGGAGAACAAAATAACACTGATCGGTGATGTTGTATCAGCACCAAGGGAAAGCCATAAATCAAGCGGTAAGAAATTTTATAAATTTTTTATCGGAGTTGAAAGAAGAAGCGGTGTTGCAGATATACTTCCGGTACTGTTTGATGAAGAAATCAGCGATACAGGAATCAGCGGAACGGTATGCGTCAATGGGAAGATAATTACCCGGCACGTAAAAACAGGGTCTGGAAAAGCCATTCTTATGTATGTTATGGCTGATACAATCACAAAACAAGAGGATGATAGCCCTTTGAATGAAGTAAGCCTTGATGGAATTATCGAGGAAAAGCATCTTAGAGAAACACCACTTGGCCGTAAAATCTGTGATGTGAAACTCAAAAACGTAAGAGAAAACGGAAAAGAGGATTTGATTACTTGTATCGCATGGGGAAAGTGTGCAGAATATACAGACTCACTTGCTTTAGGCGATAAGGTAAGCACGTACGGCAGATTGCAGAGCCGGAGATACAAGAAAACGTGTAAAGATGGTCACGTTGTGGAAAAAGTTACATATGAGTTATCAATAAAAGGAATCGTGTGGGTGTAACATGGGGAAGAAAAATTATGTTTATGTTCCAAAAGAAGAGTATGAAGAACTGATTGAGTGCAAGTTACATATCAACATGTTGCACGAATACATTACAAAAGAACATGAAGATAATATCAGATTGCGCGGATGCAAACAGGACACAACAGATATGCTGACAATCGAAACTTTGAGCGGATATATGGAGAACGAAAAGCATTTCGATAGACTGAAAAGAGAATTTAAAGAAAGGGTGAGACAAAAATGCGAATGATTTTAAAATCGTTACATATGGAGAATTTCAAGGGAATTAAGAGTCTTGATGTGAATTTCTCTAATAAGACAAGTATTAAAGGACAGAATGCAGCAGGAAAGACCACGATTTTTGATGCGTTTACATGGTTGCTTTTTAACAAGAACAGTGCAGGCGAGGAAAAATTCAATGTCAGACCATTGGATAAGGACGGAAAGCGCATTGATAACGTGGAAATCAAGGTTGTTGGTGTTATTGATGTAGATGGCAAGGAAGTGGAACTTTCCAAGGTTCAGAAACAGAATTGGGTTAAGAAGCGTGGAACTAATACGGTATCATTGCAGGGAAACCCAAATTCTTATGAGATTGACGGTTATCCGAAAAGTGAAGCTGAATTTAAGGCTTATGTTTCCGGCTTGGCACAGAGTGAGGAAATGTTTAAGATGACGACCAATCCGCAGTATTTTTCTTCTTTGAAATGGAAAGACCAGAGAGACATTCTGATGAAACTTGTTGCAGAGGTTTCAGATGTGGAACTTGCACAGACAGATGCCAAGTATGCACCATTGATTGATGAATTGGAGAAAGCACCGTCTACAGACGATATTCGTGCCAAGTTTTCCAAGGCATTATCTGAATGGAAGAAGAAACAGGCTGAAATTCCAGTTCGTATTGACGAAGCCGAGAAATCCAAGGTTGATGTTGATGTGGCAGAGCAGGAGTTGTTGAAAGCCGATTTAGAGAGAAAGATTGAAGCACTTGAAGATTTAATTGGGAAATCATCTGATGTGCGGATTGATGAAATGCGCAGCGAAGAAATGCATTGTCAGTTTGAAATGTCAGCTATTGCACAGACCATGAATAACGAACTTTCAAGCAAGAAGCGTGAGATTGAAAAACACAAATACGAACATGAGGAAAAGTTGGAAGATATTCGATTCTCTATCGAAAATGCGCAGAACTCTGTTGATAGCAATAAAAGAACAATTTCTGAACAGACTCTTAAGAAAGCTGAACTTGCGAAAAAGTATAAAGAGGAAAAGGAAAAGAAGTTTGACGATTCAAAGTGGGTATTTGACGAATCCACAACGGTTTGCTCGTTATGCGGACAAAGATTGCAGGAAGATAAAATAGAGTCTTTAAGAGCCGATTTTTCGCAGAGGAAGGCAGATGCAATCGAGATATTTAATGAAGAGCACGCGAAAACGCTTGCCATGATTGTTGACGATGGAAATGCGTGTGCTGAAATGATTAAGAAGCTGACCGAGAATAACAAAGAATTAGAAAACACAATCAACACCTTGAAACTGCATGAAGCGGAAGAAATTGATATTATCAATGGATTTGGCGAACAGATTTCTAAGATCCAGTCTTGTGCTGATTATATGCAGAATGCGGAATATGCCAAGTTAAAGGCTAAACAGGATAAATTACTTGCTGATATTGCAGAGTTAGAATCCAAGGGCACAGATAAGATTGTTGAGGACGCAAAAGCCGATAAAGCAAAATTAAAGAGTCAGCTTGATGAAGTAAATAAGATTATCGCACAGGCGGCTAACAACGTTATGATTGATGATCGTATCGAAACGCTTCGTGACGAGCAGAAAGAAATCGGGCAGAAAGTTGCCGACCAGGAGCAGATGCTGTACCTCTTGGAAGAGTTCATTCGTTTCAAGCTGAATAAGGTTTCTGAATCCATCAATAGTCATTTCAAGACAGTAAACTTCAAGTTGTTTGAAATGCAGTTAAATGGCGGTATGAAAGACTGCTGTGAGTGTACTGTGAATGGCGTACCGTATTCAACTTTGAATAGTGGTCACAGAATCGTAGCCGGACTCGATATTATCCGCTCATTGAGCGAGTTATACGGTGTGAGCGTGCCTATTTTCGTTGATAACGCAGAATCGCTGAATGAATTTAATGTGCCGGATATGGATGCGCAGTTAATTCTTTTGAGCGTTTCCGAGGACAAGCAGTTGAAAGTCGAGGGAGTGTAAATGTCGAGAATAGGAATCGGAAACAATGCCACTCAACCGGATGCACGGTGTATGTCATGCAAGCGTTGGAAGAGCGCAACCAAGAGAGGATTCTTTGATTTTGCAGAATCCGGACATTGTTCTCTTCCGTATTGCGAAAAAGACGCGAGGAATAAAGGAAAGAGAGGTCGTGTACATGGATGATATTGAAAAATTGAAGGCTGAAAACTCAGATTTGCGAACAAAGGTAGATAACTTTGAGTGTAATGAATATAAACTTATAAGAGAACTTGAAAAAGTCTCAGAAACCAACGAAAGACTTTTGCGTATTCTTGAAAATTTGTCAAATGGATATGTGAAAAAGGAGAGGTAATTATGCAGTATATCAAAGCAAAATTTCCAAACAGCACAAGAAGCTACGTGTATCGCACCGAGGATTCTGTGAAAGCCGGTGACGCGGTGGTAAATGCCAAAGGTGCAAAGCTGACGGTCACGGATGAAACCGTGGATATGAAGTGGGTGGATACCTACGGTGCTGATAAGGTGACGGTTGTGAAGAGATATGAGGAAAGCGAGGAAAAATAATTATGGCAGAAACAAAGAAACAGGAAGTAGCAGTTAAGCAGGAAATGAATACAAGGCTTTCGTTCTACGCAAACCAGTACACCGGACTTATGGAGCGAGATTTCGAGGAACATGGTCTTGTATTTGATGATTATTCAAAACAGTGCGTTATGGCATCAATGAGTGCGATTTACAACCTTGTTACATCAAATAAGGCAGCTATGGAAAATCTGAATGGTTCTAATTTGCGGCAGGTTATCGGGCAGGTTTCCAGCCTTAAACTTAATGCAAATGCAGTACCGAGAGAGTGTTATTTCCAGTTAAGAAATAAGCAGGATGCCAATGGAAATTGGTATAAAGAGGTTGAGATGGGAATCGAGGGAGACGGAAACGATGCACTTCTTCGCAACTTCGGCGTTGGCGTTAAAAAAGTCTATCCAGTATGGCTTGTGAAAGAAGGAGATGAATTTACATACCCGAAGCATAAGGGTATTGAAATCACTCCTCCAGAGTGGGAAGAAAAAGGATTGTCACAGAAAGTAATCCGTGTCGTTTACCCGGTCGAGATGGACGGTGGAAAGATTGAATACATGATTGCGGAACGTGAAGGTGTAAAAGGAAACCTTTTGGCTCATGTGCGCAACAATCTTTTGAATGAAACGTTTGGAATTTGCGAGAATAAGCGCAAGGCAACCGACAAGCAAAAGGCTGAAATTAAGGCTAAAAAGGACGAGATTATCAGTGCACTTCTCGGATGCAAGACATTGGAAGAAATGCTTGCTTGTGAAGTGGCAAGACCTTATATGAGCGCGGCGTGGAGAGAAACTTCCGAAGCTATGATTGTCCGTAAGATGCGTAATAATGCAATCAAGAAACACCCGAAAGACCTTAACGATATGGCTACACAGTCACTTATACAGATGGATGAAACATATCAGCAGACGCAGGAAGAAATTGCCGAGAATGCCAATTCCGAGCCATTTGTTGTAGCAGAATCCGAAGCGAGCGACAGTGCAGCAGTTGAGCCGGAGAAAGCCGTTGAGAATGACGAGAACGTACCGGACTTTATGAAAGATTAGGGAGGTTGCTATGAGAGTAATTTCACAGGACGGAACGCTTGATATGCCATATGAAGAGGTGATTATTCAGAGATTTCAGAGAGATATCTACTTTCTGAATAAGAACCTTGTCGGGGTAGAACAACTTGTTAGTGATATGGTTATTGCTAAATACTCCACCGAAGAAAAGGAAAAGAAAGCCATGAAAATGCTTAGAATTGCGTATGAAAATAATGTGTTTTATCATTGCACAGCTGGTTCAAAGTGTTTTGAAGAAGTACGGAGTATTTTGAGCGAGGAACAATTTCAGAAAGCTACAACAGAATATTTTCAGTTCCCGGCAGAGGAAGAATTGGAGTAGGGTATGGAAAAACATACAATGTCAGACTTATATCAGATGCAGTCACTTCCACTTTCTGCAAAAATAAGCATGACTGCACGTAGAATAAATGAATGGGTCAATGAATTTGGCGAAGATGGAGTGTATCTGTCATTTAGCGGTGGTAAGGATAGCACAGTTTTAGGACACATAATCAGAGAGGTTTGCGGATATAAAAATATTCCTTTTGTGCTCGTAGATGTTCCGACACAATATCCAGAGTTAAAGAAGTTTGCACAGACATTTGATAATCTTGTGATTTTAAAACCTAAGATTTCATTTGCAGAAGTTTGTGAAAAGTATGGATTTCCGATGATTGGCAAGGAAGTGTCAAATTGCGTAAGCGGTGCGAGAAAATATGTTAAATACCTTGACAGTCAAAAATCTAAAAACACAATCTTAAAGACAGACAATTCCGTATGCTCGCTATATGGCAGACCTGTTAGGAATAGACAGGAGAATAAACAAGCAGAACGAACAGTACAAGAGTTTGCAGATGGGGGTTATCCCTAGCGGTTCAGAATATAGGTTACGCAGACTGAATGGAGAACTGACAGATAGTAAAGGCAATTATAGTCAGTTTAATCAAGAAAAATATAAGTTCTTTCTTGATGCACCATTTGAAATAAGCGACTTATGTTGTGACATAATGAAGAAAAAGCCTGCACACGACTACGAAAAGGAAACGGGTAGAAAACCAATAATGGCAACTATGGCAAGCGAAAGCGTTATGCGTACACAAAAATGGCTACAGGACGGCTGTAATGCTTTTAATGTCACAAGACCACACAGCAACCCTATGGCGTTTTGGACTGACCAAGTTGTGTTACTTTATATCAAAGAGAATGCGAAACGCATGATTGAAGTCAGGATGAGCGATGACAAGATGTTTTACGGAAATAGGATTGTATACAAGAAAACGGGAGCGAGTGTCGAAAATACCGAATTTTATTTTCCAATATGTTCTGTTTATGGCGATGTGGTCACAGATTATGAAGCTATGGGACAATGTGAGAATCAGATGTCGTTTGCGGATTTTGGGATTTTTGACAAAGAAAGACCATTGCTGAAAACAACAGGATGCCAAAGAACAGGTTGTGTACTGTGCGGATTTGGATGTCACTTAGAGAAAGAAAGCAGATTTTTAAGGCTGAAAGAAACACGCCCTAAATTCCATAATCTGCTATATATCTTGAAAAACAATGGCGTGACATACGCAGAAGCTATTGATTGGGTTAATGAACACGGAAATATGAATATTA
>ERZ831634.351-NODE-351-length-57704-cov-9.942011_pt1 | contig 57704 bp, 40 predicted proteins | sample MGYA00519953_ERZ831634 | MGnify/ENA primary metagenome ERZ831634 (study PRJEB31850, sample SAMEA3708718) | human gut metagenome | biome: human gut; feature: human-associated habitat; material: faeces | place: China | collected 2014 ... | reverse complement strand
CCTTTGGCAAATTTGTCGAACCTTTACCACCTAATGACTGGTTCTGTTTTGCTCTCTTCTCGAATACACATTTAAACTTTTGAACTATTTCATATTTTTCTGTTTCAGAAAGATTTCTACGTCCGAGCTGCTGTTCCAGCATCCAGCGCTTTACATCTTCCCTGTTTTTTAGTTCATTAGCATATATGATCTTATAATTCCAGGAATTTAAAGTCATACCATTCTTTTTCAGAATACGGTATCTGTTATGTCCATCAATGATTATATAGCGTCCTGTTCCTGGTTCTTCCCATACCTTTATAGGATCAAGCAAACCATTTTGTAAAATCCCCTGCTCCAATCGTTCAGATTCTTCCATTGTAAGAACAGGCAACAACTCTTCAAATTCCTTATCTATAACTAAATCTTCCATATTTAAGTATCTTCCCATAATTCTTCATCCTTTCATTTTTACTTTTTCACAAAATAGTGATTAACAGCATGATTCATTAAGTGTAGTTGTTATAAGAGCGTCTTTTCTTTGCTTCTTTCTTTTGGTCACAAAAGAAAGAAGGAGTTCCCGGGAGACTGCCGTTCCCGGCTTGGCAAAGGAGTACACCATGCGTACCATCACCGTCGTTACCGCCACGCGGGCGGAATATGGCCTGCTGCGCCCGGTGGTGCAGAAAATCGCGGCGTCCGATGTGCTGGACTTGCAGCTCGTCGTGACCGGGGCGCATCTCTGCCCGCGTCTGGGCGAGACCGTGCATGAAATCGAAGCCGACGGCCTGCCCATCACGGCAAGACTGCCGATCTTCACCGACAACGCCGATGAGCCCGTCGCCAAAACCATCGCACGCACGATGGAAATTTTCGACAGCCACTTTGCAGCCCACCGCCCGGACGCCGTGCTGCTGCTGGGGGACCGATTTGAGATCTTCGCCGTGGCCGCTGCGGCAGCGGCGCGGCATATCCCGATTGCCCATATCTCGGGCGGTGACGTGACCTTGGGCGCGGTGGACGAATACTACCGCCACTGCATCAGCAAAATGGCGGCGGTACACTTTCCGTCCTGCGCCGACAGCGCCGCACGGCTTGTGCGGATGGGCGAAGCGCCCGACACCGTGTTCTGCGTCGGCGGGCTGGGGGATGAAAACATCCGCACTCTGCCCAAAATGAGCCGTGAGGAATTGTGTAAATCGACTGGGTTTGACCTCATGCAGCCCTTCGCGCTCGTGACCTACCACCCCGAGACCGCCCCCGACGCAGGTGCCCCCGCTGTGCAAGTGCAGGCGCTGTGTGACGCTATGGCCGCCGTGGACGGCGTGTTCTGGCTCATCACCGGGTCGAACGCCGACGCGGGCGGGCAGGTCTGCACCGCCATGATGCAGACGTTCGCCGCCGCCCACCCGGACCGCGCCGGATTTGTGCAGAGCCTCGGTCTGCGGCGCTACCTCTCCGCCATGAACTGCGCGGCGCTCGTGGCGGGCAACTCGTCGTCCGGTGTCGTCGAGACGCCCACCTTTAAGGTGCCGACGGTCAACATCGGCAGACGGCAGGCCGGGCGCGCCATCTGCGCGAACGTGCTCTGCTGCGACGCCGACGAGCCGGCCATCGAGGCCGCGCTGCGCAGGGCGCTGTCCCCGGCGTTTGCCCCCGTGGCAGCCGGCGCCGTCAGCCCGTATAACGGCGGCGAGACCAGCGAAAAAATCTGCGCTGTGCTGGCAAAATTTGATTTTGCAAGACCTAAAATCTTTTATGACGGCCCTGTGCCGGAATTTGACCCGCAAAGGAGCGTTTTGGTATGAAACTTCTCATCGTCGGTTTAGGCAGCATGGGCAAACGCCGCGCCCGGCTGACCAAAGGCATTGACGCGGCTATTCAGATCGTCGGCGTGGACACCGCCGAGAGCCGCCGCGACGAGGCCCTCCGGCTGGGTCTGGCGGACGCAGCCTATGCCACCATCGGCGAGGCCGTCGCCGCCGAGCACCCCGACGCCGCGCTGGTCTGCACCGCGCCACTGGCCCACGCGGCGGTCATCGGCGCGCTGCTGGACCACGACCTGCCCGTCTTTACCGAGCTGAATCTGGTCAGTGACGGCTACCGGGAGAATATGGCCAAGGCTGCGGCCAAAAAACTGCCGCTGTTTTTGTCCTCCACGATGCTGTACCGCCGCGAGACACAGTATATTAAACAGCAGGTCGCGGAATTTGGCAAGCCCGTACACTACATCTACCACATCGGGCAGTATCTGCCCGACTGGCACCCGTGGGAGAATTATAAAAACTTCTTCGTCGGCAACGCCCGCACCGGCGGCGTGCGCGAGATCTTCGGCATCGACCTGCCGTGGCTGCTGGACGCCTTCGGCGACGTGGAGAGCGTGACCGTGCAGAAGGACACGATCAGTGACTTAGGGCTCCCCTACCCCGACTGCGTGACGCTGCTGCTGCGCCACAAGGGCGGCGTGCAGGGTGTGCTGGCCGCCGACGTCGTCAGCCGCAAGGCCGTGCGCAGCTTTGAGTGCTTCGGGGACGGCATCCACCTGTTCTGGGAGGGCAACCCCAAAGCGCTGTACGAGTTCAAGGACGGCGACAAGCGGTTTGTCAACACCTACGCCAGCTTTGAGCACGACAGCCGCTACAGCGACAACGTTGTAGAAAACGCCTATGTGGACGAGCTGACGAACTTTTTTGGCGTGCTGAAGGGCAACGAGCAGCCGAAGTGGAGCTTTGAAAAGGACCTGAAGGCAATTGAGCTGATGGACTTTATTGAAAGTCACTAAAGCCTCCTCCGCTTGCGGGGGAGGTGGCCCGCAGGGCCGGAGGGAGAGAACCTTGCCATAGCCCGTAAAATTTCGGATAGCCGCAGGGTTCTCTCCCCCACCGCCTGCGGGCGGAGCCCCCTCGCAGAGGGGGCCAAGAAAAGCTACGTGCGGCAGCCTCCGGGGTTCCGAGTCGATGCAGGCATCGACCCCTACAGCGTAGGGGCGGATTCCATATCCGCCCGGGCACCTTGCGGTTGCCGCAAGCCCCGCGGGAGGCATAAATGCCTCCCCCACAAACCTGCCGTAAACTTGTTATAAAAAGGGGATCTCCTATGCGTACCATCACCGCGCTGTTCGTGGGGCTGGGCTCCATCGGGACGCGCCATTTAAAAAATCTGACCAACCTCTGTGCGGACCGGGGCTGGACTTTACAGGCCGACGCGCTGCGCAGCGACCTGTCCCGCCCGCTGCGGGACGGCGTGGCCGCGCTGCTGCACGCCCAGTACACCGATCTGGCCGACGCGCCCGCACACTATGACATGGTGTTCATCACGAACCCCACAAGCCTGCACGCCGACGCCCTGACCCGGGTCAGGGGCCGCGGCGGGGCACTTTTCATCGAAAAGCCGATTTTTTCCGCCGACCAGACCGGACTGGATTTGGCCGACTGCCTGCCCGCGGGACAAAAGGCCTATGTGGCCGCGCCCATGCGGTGGTGCGGCGTCATGCTGGCGCTCAAGGACCGGCTGCCCGGTCTGCACCCCTACTGCGCGCGGGTCATCTGCTCAAGCTATCTGCCCGACTGGCGGCCCGGCGTGGACTACCGCACGGTCTACAGCGCCCACAAGGCGATGGGCGGCGGCGTGACGATTGACCTCATCCACGAATGGGACTACCTCGTCGAGCTGTTCGGCGTGCCGGAGCAGTTGTACAATTTCAAGGGCACCTACTCCGACCTCGAAATCGACTCCGACGATTTGTCGGTGTATATCGCCAGATACCCCACATTGCTGGCCGAGGTGCATCTCGATTACTTTGGCCGCGGATACCGGCGCAGCATCGAGCTTTTCTGCCATGACGGCAGCTATCTGGCCGACTTTGGCGCGGGCACGCTGACCCTGCCGGACGGCACCGTGCAGCACTATGAGGAGGACGTCAACCGCCGCTATGAGCGGGAGATGGAATATTTTGTGGACTACGCGCTGACGGGCAGCGGCGAGAGCTGCAACCCGCCCGCGCTGGCACTGAACGTGCTGAAACTTACCTTGGGGGAGAACGTACAATGAAAAGACTGCTCATTACAATTTGCGGCCGTGCCGGCAGCAAGGGCTTTAAAAACAAGAACCTGAAAAATTTCTGCGGCAAACCGTTGGTTTACTATTCGCTGAGCGCCGCGGAGCTGTTCATTAAAAAGCACCCGGAGCTGGAAATCGACGTTGCGCTGAACACCGACAGCGAGGACCTGGCCAGACTGGTGGCCGCCGAGTACCCGGAGGTCATCTACCTGCCCCGCGGGGCCGAGCTGGGCGGGGACCGCGTGCCGAAGGTCGAGGTCTACAAGGACAGCTTTGCCCGCATGGAGGCCAGCACCGGAAAACCGTACGATGCTATGATCGATCTGGACATCACCAGCCCCTTGCGCACCGAGCAGGACATTGAGAACGCCTTTGCCAAAGCGCAGGAGCGCGAGGACCTGCAGATCATTTTCAGCGTCTGCGAGGCCCGCCGCAATCCGTGGTTCAATATGTTCAAGATCGTGGGCGACCACGCCGAGATGGTCATTGAGAGCCAGTTCACGGGCCGTCAGCAGGCACCCGAGGTATACGACGTCAATGCGTCGATTTACGTCATCCGCCGCGCGTTCCTTGTGGACAACCCCGACCCGATTTTGTGGCACTCCAAGTTCGGCGTCAGCGTTATGATGGACACCGGCATCATCGACATCGATTCCGAGCATGACTACCTGCTCATGGAGGCCATCGCGCAGCATCTGTACGCCCATTACCCGGAATTCAACGCTGTGCGGGAGAATATCCGTGGCTGATGTACTGTTTGACCGTGCGCTGGAGCTGGTCATGGACGCGGGCCAGACGCTGCTGGAAAACGGCGGCGAGGTGTTCCGCGCGCAGCAGACCATGGAGATCATGGCCGCCAGCCTCGGCGTGCGGGACTTCCATGTCTATGTTCTGACCAACGGCATCTTTGCGTCGGCGCACCTGCCGGGGCGGGATGCTGTCTCGCTGGTGCGGCACGTGCCCACCGTGTCGGTCCATCTGGGCCGCGTCGAGGCCGTGAACGAGCTTTCCCGTGAGCTGGCCGCCGGCAGGCTGGGCGTCGTCGAGGCCGAAGCACGGCTGAACACGGCCCGCACGCTGCCGCGCAGCACACCGCAGCTGGAAATTCTGGCCTGCGTTGTCGGGGCAGCGGGGTTTGCGTACCTGTTCGGCGGCACGCTGGCAGACATGCCGGTGGCCGCGGTGGCGGGCCTGCTGGAGGCGCTCGTCTGCCAGCAGTTTGCGAGGCACGGCATCAACCGGATATTCACCGACATTGTGGCGGCGTTTTGCGGCACGATCTGGGCCATTGCGGTGCAGACCGTCGTGCCCGCCGTCAACGCCAACGCGGCGATCATCGGCGCGCTGATGGTGCTGACCCCCGGCGTTGCCCTGACGATGGGCGTGCGGGATATTCTGAACGGCGACTACCTGTCCGGCTCCATCCGCCTGCTGGATGCCCTGCTGATTGCGGGCAGCATTGCGGGCGGCGTGGTGCTGGGCTGGATCATGGCCCGTGGATTGGGGGTGGCGTGATGCCGGTCTGGACACATTATTTTGCCCATTTTGTGGTGGCCGTCATTGCAACGATCAGCTTTGGCATCACATTCCAGATGCCGCGGCGGCACTACCTGGCCTGCGGCCTGACCGGCGCGGTGGGCTGGATGGTCTACATCTTCGGCGTGGAGCTGTTCGCGTTAAGCCCGGCGATTGCGACGCTGGTCGCCACACTGCCGCTGACCGGCTGCGCACGGTTCTTTGCCATCCGCCACAAGGCCCCGGTGACGATTTTTCTGCTGCCGGGCATCTTTCCGCTTGTGCCAGGCGCGGGCATCTACTACACGGCCTACTACTTTTTGCAGGGCGAGCAGGAGCTTTTCGCCAGCAAAGGCGGCGAGACCTTCAAGGTCGCGCTGGCTCTGGCGCTGGGCATTGCGCTGGTGTGCAGTCTGCCGCTGCCGGGCGGGCATGAGGGAAAGCGCAAATCGTAGGGGCGAGCAGTGCTCGCCCGCAGGCAGCCTGCCGCTGCCGTTGCCTGCCGGGTCGATGACGAGCATCGCCCCCTCCATCGTAGGGGCGGATTCCATATCCGCCCGCGGGCGTTACTCATTGCCGCACACAGCCACGGGCGCATATAGAATGCGCCCCTACGGGTTGAAGCTGACAACATACAAAAGCCGCAGATGCGTTTTTGCACCTGCGGCTTATTTTTTTACCACAAATTATACGTCAGGATCGGCACGTTATAGCTTACACCCTGCAAAAGCATGACTAAGAAGCAGACGCCGCTGACGATGTGCCACGCCAGCGCGGCGGCGCAGACGGCCAGCCGCCAGCGGGGCGCGGCCCCGGTGCGCGTCTGCTGCAAAAAGACGCTGACGGACTCGAGCCAGAACACCCAGAAGCAGATGAACGGCCCCCACCAGAGGTTGGCGTGATAGAGCCGCTCACCGCTTTCGACCAGCAGCAGCGCCTCGGCCAGCGAGACGGCGAAGGTGAAAAGGCTGAAGCGGTAGCGGAAGCGCTGCCACGCCGCGCGGCCCAGCAGCAGCCCCACTGCCGCCACAAAGACGAAGGACCGCGCCAGCCCCAGCACGCCGGCCTCGTTGAACGGCCCCCACAGCATACGGTGGTGGTCAAACGGGACGGTGAAAATCAGGCGTATGCCGGAGCCTTCCTCGGCAAACAGGACGTTGGCCTGGATAAAGCAGAGCGCTACACCGGGGAAAACGCTGCACCCCATGATGATCTCATTTTTCAGATTTTTGGCGCGGGTGCGCACAAAATCGGCAATCAGCAGCACGAGCAGCGCCGGGGCAAATGCAAAGATCAGGCTGGCCTTGAAGCTGGTCGCCACGGTCAGCAGCACCGTGTAGACCGCGCAGGCACGCAGATCCAGGTCATCGCGCATCGTCGGCCAGACACGGTAAAAGGCCAGCATCGCCAGCAGTGCAAAGGGCGCGAGCATAATATACGTTGTGTTGTGATAAATCGTGCCGCCGACAGTGCCCTGGTACCAGTAGCCGCCGCGGGGCATCCAGACCGCCGTGGCAAGGTTGACCACCAGACTGACCAGCAGCCGCGCCGGGCGCGGGGCATCGGGCAGGGCAGTGCGCAGGCCGCAGGCGAACACGGCGACGGCGGCCAGATGGAACGCCGCCAGCAGCACGGCAATGCCGACGCGCCCGGCCAGTGCATACGCCGGGCCGATGAGCAGCGACACGGTGGAGTAGACCATGCCGCGCTGCGCGAAGGCCAGGTGCATACCAAGGTCGGAGGTATAGGGGTCGCTGCCGCCGCCGGGGGAGCAAAGCTGTTGGTAGTGCAGCCAGACCATGGCCGCAGCAAATACCGCCAGCGCCGCAAGGCAGACCGCCCACAGCAGGCGGCGGGATTTATTTTGTGCCAAGGGCGGCACCTCCTTGAATTGATAGAGTACGCAGGGGCCGCATAGCTGCGGCCCGCGGCGGGAAGATGGACGGGCTTTTGCGGGAGGGCAGCGGGCCGGGCATGCCCGGCCCCTACGGGGTGGCAGACCAACAGGCTTTGCACTTCCGCAAGCGGGCACGGCGGCCTGTGGGCAGGCCGCCCTACAGGCCCCGATTTACGTTATGCGTAGGGCAGGGTGCCCCCTAATGAGCGGCCAGCCGGATGCTGTCCGCGAGAATTTCGCCGTCCAGCGTGATCATAGTGCCGTTCTTGTCGAGGTAGACCTCTCTGCGCACTTCCTCGCCGTCGGCGGTTGTGTAATAGAGCACATCATAGAGGAAGGTACCCGCGGGCAGCCAGACCTCGACATCTGTCAGCACATCCGGGTCTGCCCCGTGGCCAAGGCCGCACCAGGCAATGTCGTAGTGCCTGTCCTGCCCCAGCGTGAACCCGACGCGGTACACTGCCTCGTCGTCGGCGTGGTCCTCGGTGCGCCAGACCTGCAGGGCGTGGGCATCGGCGTCCAGATCGCCGTAGCGCAGGAAGAAGGCGTTCTCCGCGACCTCATGGCCGCCCCAGATCATGTAATCGGTCACCACCGGCGTGTCGCCGCAGTCGGCGGCCAGGCCCGCGGCGACGCCATCGCCAAAGACCGTGTAGGCGCGCCCGCCCTGGTCGTAGGCCGAGCGAGTCGCGGCGCGCTGCCAGACCACCGACCCGGCCATGCAGACGGCCAGCAGACCGTAGAACACCGCGCGGCCCCCGGGCCACCAGCTCTTGCCGCGCGCCCGGCGCAGCAGCATCACCAGCACGGCCAGCGCCATTAAACCGACGCCGAAGCTCTCCACAGTCTGGGGAATGTAGCCGTGCCGCCAGTCCACCTGACCGGGCTGCTGGTACTTGGGCGAAAGCCCGATCAGCAGTGCCGGGGCGGACAGCATGGCAAGGCCGCTTAAAAACAGCAGCAGATTTTGCTTTTTGTTCGGCAGCTTATCCAGCGCCGCCAGCGCGGCCACTGCCGCACCGGCCACCATGACGCCGCACAGCACGTCCACGGGATATATTTTCCCGGGGCGCATCTTGCCGAACAGCATCGCGTTCAGTGGGAAGCCCGCCGACATCTGCATGGCCCAGGTGCGCAGGATGGCGGGCAGGTCAAAGTTCGGGGAGATGCCCTCGATCTGGGAGACGCTGCCCGCGAGAATGCCCGCAGCCCGCAGCGTGTTCATGAGCCGTGCGCCCATATTGAAGGCCAGCGTCACGCACTCGCCCAGCAGCGCCGGGATGCTTAACCGCAGCGCGTCGCGGGCCTTGTCGGTGTAGAGCCACGCCAGACCAAAAATCGGTACGATATAGGTAAAGCCGATCTCAAACGTGGCGCAGCACTGGAACATACAGTAGCCCGCCAGCACGGCCCACCGCTTGTGGCCGGTGTCCTGCCAGCGCAGCACGGCCAGCCCTGCGACGAGTGCGGGCAGCAGCGTGCTTTGCACCAGTGCGCCGTAGGAGTAGAGGCTGTTGCCCGTGGAGTCCTGCCAGACGCTGAACATCATCGGCAGCAGGCAGAGGCAGGCAATGCCCAGCTTTTTGCTGCGGGACGCCTTGCCGACGAGCCACGCCGTCAGCACAATGTCCGCGTAGGTCCACGCCAGAATGTAGAGCCGGTAGCCGACCAGATCCCCCAGGAACCAGCTCGTCAGGCCGCGCACCGGCGGCGACGAGAAGGGCCGGAACCGCCCGTTCTGCAGGCTGAACTGCTCCCACAAATCGCCAAGGTAGTCCAGCACGCTCTGGGCAAACGAGGTGTGCGTAATATAATAGTAGTTCTGCAGGTTGATAAGCTCGTCATCGCCGCCCAGCGGCGCGCAGGTCACAATGCTTAAATACCACCAGCCGAACACGACGGACACCGCGCAGACCAGCGGCCAGAACCATCGTTTTTGCGTTATTTTTTGCAGTTTCATGCGTTACTCCTGCCCCAGCGGGATGTAGCAGAGCAGCCCGCTTCCGCTGTGGATGACATCCTCCGGGCCGCAGCCGGCGGCCTCGGTCAGGGCGGCCAGCGCCGATTGCTGCTCGTCCTCGGGGTAGCCGTCCAGATCCAGATAGATGCCGGTCATACCCTGTGTGCGCAGCTCGGCCACCATGGCGTCCGGCTCCAGCTCGCTCGTCTCGCGGTACCAGAGGTCATTCTTCGTGCCGTAGCCCGCGCCGTAGGTGAATTTCAGCGTCTTGCTGTGCAGCGGGCCGCGCAGCAGCGTGTAATCCCACATGTTGTTCAGCGAGCCGTTCTCAAAATTCTTCATGTACGGCAGCGTGAAAAGCATCGCGCCGTCCCCTGCCGCAGCCTCGACCTCGTTCATAAAAGCCTCGTCCTGATACCACTTATCCTGAATCTCCTCGTACTTAGGCCGGAAGAAGCCCTGCTGCTCCCAGTAGCCGTAGCCCAGCAGCAGGATGGCCACAGCCGCCAGCGCCTTGCGGCTGCGTCCGGTGCGCCGGGTCAGCTGTTTTTCAAGAGCCAGGCCGACAGCCAGCAGCGCGAAGAACGCAATGTACGGGCTGATGCGGTTGTACCCGCGGATGAACCGCACAAAGATGCCGATGATGCCGCCGAAGCCGGCTATCGTCGCCAGCAGCAGCGCCATGACGTTGAGGCGGCTCAGCAGCCAGAGACGGTCCCCCAACTCGGGGTGTTCGGTGCGGCCCGCCTTCCAGTCCCGGCTGCGCAGCAGCATGAGCAGCAGCGCGAGGAAGCCGAAAATGCCCACAATGCCGAGGTAGCCGTAGGCGTTCTCGTTGTACATCGGGCCTTCATCGGTGGCCAGAACGTGGAAGTAGCGGCCCATCCAGTTGGCGAGCTTCTGCAGGCCGAAGCCGTTGGGCGACAGCAGCAGGCTGCTGATGCGCAGGCTGTAGATGTCCGCGCCGACGGGGCTGCGGTAGACGCCGTTGGTCAGCGTGCTGCCCTGTCCGTTCAGGATGCCCAGCACCATCGGGAAGAAGTCGGGGATCATCCAGGCGACGATCTCGGCAATCGTGACAACGCAGGACGTGCCCGCGCGCCACCTGCGGTCCCGCAAAATCAGGCAGAGCGCCGTGACGCAGAGGAAGAAGCAGGTGAAATACGGGTAGTAGGCCGCGCCGTTGTTGGCGATCCCCCACGCCATGGCCAGCGCCAGCCAGTTGCGCTTGTTTTTGAAGAAGCCCCTGCCCGGGCGGTTGAACTGTTCATCCTCGGCGCACCAGAGACAGAGCAGCACCGAGAACGGCACAAACTCGCAGGCGGCCAGCATCATGTGCCCGGCCATGCGCTGCTGGACGTAGGGCGTCAGGCCAAACGTCAGACCGAACGCAAAGCTCAGCCAGCGGCGCAGCCCGACCATGCGGAACACCGCGTACCCCGCCAGCGCGTTGGCAAACGGGATGACGAGGACATACAGGTTGAACACCGTGCCGGTGTCCTTGGTGAACAGGCCGACGAACCAGACAAAGATGTCGTAGATCAGATCATAGTTCGGGTCGTATCTGCCCGCGACCTCATAGAACGGCCAGCCGAGGGAGCCGGACAGCTCGCCGTAGCTGCGCTGCACCTGACCGACCCAGTAGATGCCGTCGCCGCCGTAGAACATCGGCACATGCCAGTCCAGCCGCCACAGCTGGAAGAACCAGTATTCCGTGGCCGCCACCGCCGCCAGCAGCAGGATAACGGTCAGGATTTCCCGTGTAAGGTTTTGTTTTTTGGTCAGCATGGGGTCTCCTTTGTGTTGCTTGTTTCTGGGCAGGTCCCTTGCCTCCCCTTGCAGGGGAGGTGGCCCCGCAGGGCCGGAAGGGTAGAGCTTGCGGCAGCCCGAAATATTTCGGATCGCCGCAAGGTTCTCTCCCCCACCCGCTGCGGCGGGAGCCCCCTCCCAGAGGGGGCCAAGGGGGCGTCATTCCCCTCTCTGCATCGCCTCCACATAGGCGTTGCAGACCTCCTCCGCGGGGCCGTCGCCGCGCAGGTGGCCGTGGTCGATCCAGATGGCGCGCTTGCACAGCTGCTTGACCTGATTGATGTCGTGGCTGACGAACAGCAGCGTTGTGCCGCCGGAGAGCATCTGCTCCATCCGCTGGTGGCACTTTTGCTGGAACATAAAGTCACCGACGGACAAAATCTCGTCGCAGGCCAGAATGTCGGCCCGGACCTCTGTCGCAATCGAGAAGCCCAGCCGCGCGATCATGCCGCTGGAATAGTTTTTTACCGGCACATCGACAAAATCCCACAGTTCGGCAAAGTCGATGATGTTCTGGAAGTGCTCCTGCATGTAGGCGCGGTCATGGCCGAGCACCGCACCGTTCAGAAAGACATTCTCCCGCGCGGTCAGGTCCAGGTCAAAGCCCGCGCCCAGCTCGATCAGGGGCGCGATCTCACCGTTGACGGTCACGCTGCCCGTCGTGGGGTACATAACGCCGGCAATCAGCTTCAGCATCGTGCTTTTGCCGCTGCCGTTGCGGCCAATCAGCGCCACCGACTCGCCGGGCTCAATTTTGAACGAAATGTCCCGCAGTGCGTAAAATTCGTTGAAAAACAGCTGATGCTTCAGCAGCTTGACGGTGTATTCCTTGAGGGTCTCGGTTTTCTCCTGCGCGAGGTTGAAACGCATCGAGACATCCTCCACCTGAATGATGGACATGGAAAGCTCCTTACAGATACAGAATGAAGTTGCGCTGCAGCTTGCGGAACGCAGCGAGGCCGACGCCCATCATGACCACGGCACTGCCGATGCAGGCGATCCAGGTGTTGGGGCCGGGCAACGTGCCGTACATGACAAGGCACCGCATACAGTTGATGTAATGGTACAGCGGGTTCAGCTTGATGACGGGCACCATGAAGGGCGGCAGCGCCGAGAGGGGATAAAACAGCGGTGTCGCGTACATCCAGGCCATCGTCAGGATACCGTACAGGTATTGCAGGTCGCGGAAGTAGACCGCCAGCGCCGAAAGCAGCACGGCCATGCCGCAGCAGAACGCCAGCAGCAGCAAAAGCGGTGCCCAGACGAGCAGAATCGTCCAGTAGAACGGCGAGCGGGTGATAAGCATGACCAGCAGGATGGCCGCCAGGCTGAACAGCAGGTTCACAAAGCTGGACACCACGCGGCTGATGGGAAAGATGAACTTGGGCACGTATACTTTTTTGATAAGCGACGCATTGCCCAGCACACTGCCCATGCCCATGTTCGTGCTCTCGTTGAAGAAGTTGAACAGGGTGTTGCCGCAGATGAGATACAGCGGGAAGTTCGGGATGTCGAACCGGAACATGTAGGAGAAAACGAGCGTTTGCAGCAGCATCATGAGCAGCGGGTTTAAAATGCTCCACATATAGCCCAGCACACTGCGGCGGTATTTGACCTTGAGGTCGCGGGTGACCAGCTCGCGGATGAGCGGGCGGTACTTGGAAAAATTGTGCCAGCTGTTGTGCAGCTGACCTGTGGATTTTTGCATGGGGTGTTGGCTCCTTTGCGGTGGATAAAGTTCCAGGGCGGGGTGCCTTCCCCCTTGGGGGAAGGTGTCTGCGGCCCTGACCGCAGACGGATGAGGGGCGAGCTTGCGGGACTTGCCCGCAAACGGGAGGCCGCAAACGGTCTGCCCTCATCAGTCACCTTCGGTGACAGCTTCCCCCGACGGGGAAGCCTTTTTACAATTTAAACGGTGCATCGTCGGTCAGGCCGTCAGCGCGCAGCATGTTCTGCATAACGTCGATGTCGGTGCTGACGTCGAGGGCGTCGCTGGCAAACAGCTTATCCAGCTGCGTCTCAAATGCCTTGACCAACGTGTCCATCGTCTGCTCAATGCGGTGCTTGGACTCCGAGATATTCTCGCCCTCGATGCCCTGCTTGTCAAGCTCGGCGTAGGTGTTGAGCAGCTTTAACGACGTAGGCAGGTAATAATCCATAAATTTGCGCATCTGAGGCAGCTTGTCTGGGTCGGTGCGGGCCTGCTCAAAGATCTTGGCGGACACGGCCTCCAGACGGCTGATCTTGTCGGTCATCTCCTCGTCGGGGATGGCGTCATTGACGCGGCGCAGCTCGTCGAGGATTTTCTGGTACTGGTCGGCCTCGGGCATCGGGTCAGCCTTCTGCGGCTTCGGCGCGGGGGCCGGGGCGGGCGTCGGCTCGGGCGGGCGCTCCTTGACGACAAGGCATTTGCGGTGCATATCCAGATAGGCGCCCGGGCCGAACAGTCCCTCGTCGATGCAGTTTTCCAGATGCTTGCAGCATTTTTCATAGCTGCACGGGATGGCGTCGGCGATGTCCTGAATGTACATATATTTCGCATCACCGACGATATTGTTGATTTTCTTGCACATACGGCGGGTGGTGCGGATGTGATTGGCACCGAACAGGCAGCCGATACCGCCGGTCAGCGACATCAGCATCGGCATCGAATCCTCGACCAGCCAGGTCCAATAGCTGCCGCCCTCCGTCAGGGCCTCCGGCAGCCAGTAGATGGCGCTGGGCAGCGCTGCCAGCGCGCAGATAAGCAGCAGCACGCCCGCCACCGTCAGGCCGGTGGCCAGCGCCATGCCCTTGAGCTTTTTGCCCGCCGCCCGTACCTGCGCCTGCTGCGGAGCCGCATGGGGGGTTGCCGCCTTCGGCTGCGGTTGGTCGGGGGTATCGTAGATGGGGCGGAACTCGGCATTGTACACCGGCTTTGCACCGGATGCCGTGCGGTCCCGGGTCGCCTCGCGGGCCTTTTGCTCAAAGCCGCCGAGCCTGCCGTTTTTCATGGCGGCGTTCAGGCCGATAAACACCAGACCCAGCGGCCACCACACCACAAACGCAATGACAATGGCCCACCACGGGAACTGGAACGGCCCGTCCCCGGCGTGGTATTCGTTTTTGTTGGTATATTTCGGATTTTCGTAATCGTTGGGCATGGGTGAAGCTCCTTTGGTGGGGTGGCGAAGATGGCCTGGAGGGTTGGGTGTAACAGAAACGGCGCGGGAGGGATGGATTTTTCCCCTACACATGGCGGACGGTTTGCGGTGAATGTTGTAGGGGGCGGCGTCCTCGACGCCCTGTGGAGGTGCGGGGTTGTGAGCGTGGGCCCACGGTTGAGCGGAGCGAAATCGGGGAGCGAACAATGTTTGCCCCTGCAGGGCAAACAACCGCATGAGCGGGCCAGCTTTGCTGGCTGACGGCGCTCGTTGTGCGCCGTCAAGCGGTCAAGACCCCTCCCTACGATGCAAAAGATACGGGGCGGTAACGGCAAGGCTGCGGGCCGGGCATGCCCGGCCCCTACGGCGTGTTTTTACGCCAGCGGCACGTCGATCTCATCCTCGATGGCAAAGCTGTAGATCGTCAGCTTTGTCACCGGTACGGCCAGCCGCTGGGCAAATGCGCGGCGGTAGAGCCTTAACTGCGCGGCGTACTCGTCAATGTAATATTGGGCATCGCGGCTGCGGTCCGTCTTGTAGTCAAGGATCTCCGCGTGCTCGTCAAAGACCAGCACCAGATCGGCAATGCCCTGCACCAGCACCTCCGCCGCGGCGGCACTCCCCTGCCCTGCGGCGGGTGTGACCTCGGCGGCGGGCAGGGCCGTGATGAACGGTTCCTCCCGCAAAATCTGCTTTGCCAGCCGGATGCGCCGCCAGACCGCACTTGCAAAGAAGGGCCGCACGGCGTCCAAATCGAGCTTGTCCGCCAGCGCAGGGTCAAGCAGCTGCAAGTCGGTCTGCCGCCTGACCTCGGCGTCCAGATCGGGCGCGGGGCCGTCAAACGGCACGCTCTGCATAAAGGCGTGGATGGCTGTGCCGCGCTCGGCCCCGGTCATGCCGGTTTTCTGCAAGAACGCGGGGCGCTCCAGCGCTACGGGCCGCGCCGCGTGGGCCACGGCGCTGACGCTGACCTTGGCGGGCACCTTTTCCAGCGCCTCGCGCGGACTGCGCCAGGCAAAGCTGGCCTTCAGCATTTCCACCACTGCCGGGTCCGCCGCGGGGGCGGGCGGTGCGGGCGGCTGTTCGGTCTCCTCCGGCAGGGGCAGCACGCGGATGGCCAGCGGTGCGCGGTGCAGCCCGTAATGCGGCAGAAAGCTCGTGTACTCCCACAGTGCGCTGCTGTCCGGGTGGAGCAGCGCCGCGGTCAAGATCCAGCCCGCCCAGCTCGTCATGCTGCGCATGGCCTCGGGGCCGGTGGCCTCGGCGGCAGCGCAGAGCGCCGGGAGCTTGAGGGAGGACGCCGTCTTTTTCAGCGGCACCGTGATAATTAAAGCGTCCTGTGCGCGGGTCAGCGCCACATACAAAACGCGCATTTCCTCGCTCAATGTCTCGGTGCGGATGGCCTGTGCCAGCGCCGCGTAAGGCAGCGTTTTGAACCGCTTGGCCGCACGGGGCGCGCGCAGCATGACGCCGACGCCCAGCCGGCTGTGGGTCAGCACCGGGCGGATGGCGTCGCTCTGGTTGAATTTGTGGTCGGTGTCGGCCACGAACACCACGGGGAATTCCAGCCCCTTGGAGCGGTGCACCGTCATGATCGAGACACACCCGGGCCGGGTCTGGCCGCCTGCGCTCTGGCTCAAACCGCCGTTGGCCGCAGCGGCGTCCATGGCGCGGATGAGCGACGGCAGGCCCGCCCGGCCTGCACCGGCAGCCCAGGCCGTAAAGCTCAACAGGTCCTCGCGGCAGCGCGGGCCGTCGGGCAGTGCGCCCACCGCGGCCAGATAGCCGGTGCGGGCCAGCAGCTCCTCGATCAGCTCGTCCACCGGCAGCGTGCGGGCCAGGCGGCGGTATTCGGTCAGGGCGTCGGTGAACTGCGCAAACCGCTGCGGCTCGCTGTAGAGCACCGCGCCGTACAAACTGCCTGTGGGCCGGGCGCGGCGCAGCGCCACAAGGTCGTCCGCCGTGTAGGGAAACATCGGGCTTAACAGCACCGCCGCCAGCGGGATGTCCTGCGCGGGGTTGTCGATGACGCGCAGCAGCGCCGCAAACGGGCGGATGTGCGGCTCGTCCAGCAGGTCGGTGGCGGAGTCCGCAAACACCGGGATACCCGCGGTGCGCAGCGCACCCTCGTAGGCCGCAAAGCCCTTGCGCCCGCGCAGCAGAATGCAGAAGTCATCGTACCGACAGGGCCGCGGGCCGTCCTTGCCGCGCACGGGGAAGCCCTGCCCGACCATCTCGGCAATGCGGCGGGCAATGACGGCGGCGTCGCCGTCCACGTCTGCGCCGTCGATGACGTCGATCTCGCACATGCCCTGATAGGCCGCGTCCTTATCGCCGCCCACCACAAGCCGCTGGCCGTCGCCGTAATCGACGCCGCCCAGCCCCCGGGAGAAGAAGGTCTCAAACAGATAGTTGATGCCCGCAATGACGCCGGGCGCACTGCGGAAGTTCGCGTCCAGCGCCAGCGTGGACGGCAGCGGCGCGGGCTGCGGGTGGGGCTGCCAGCGCTGCTGCTTGTCCACAAAGATGCCGGGGTCGGCCAGTCGGAAGCGGTAGATGCTCTGCTTGATGTCGCCGACAAAGAACAGATTGTCGGCCTCGGGCCGTGCCAGTGCAAAATAAATCGCGTCCTGCAGTGCATTTGTGTCCTGGTACTCGTCCACCAGCACGGCGGCGTACCGTGCGCTGACCGTGGCGCAGAGCGGTGTGCGCTCGTTGGTCTCGGTCAGCAGCAGGTCCAGCGTCAGGTGCTCATAATCCGCGTAGTCCAGCACCTTTTCGGCGCACTTGGCCGCAAAGCAGCTGTCGGCAAACGCCTGGGTCGCCCGCACCAGCGCGGCCACCAGCGGCGCAGCGCGGCGGCGGTCTGCGGCGAACTCCTCCGCCGTGCAGAGCAGCACGTCCTTTTGCAGGCTCGTCATCTGGTCCTTGGCACGGTCCCGCAGCTGGGATGCGGCGGACGCACACTGGTTGGCATCCTTGCCGCCCTTGACGCTGCCCGCGCGCCGCCAGCCGGTCAGGACGGCGTCCAGCGCAGCCAGGCTCTTATCCCAGTCGCCTTCCTTTAGATAGTAGCAGAGGTTTTTCACCCGCGCGGCGTCGTCCTGCATGACGGCGGTGTAGGCCCGGTCTGCAGCCTCATCGCGGGCCGCAATTGCTGCGCCGCTTTCCAGCAGCGTTTTGGCACCCTGTGCACGGGCCAGCGCAATGCCCAGCAGTTCTTTGCCCCAGAGCGTATCCTTCGGCGGGGCGTCCTGCTGCCACATTGCGGCAAAGGCTGCCAGCGATGCCGCCGGGTGGGGCAGCGCGCGGGTAAAGTGGTAGAGGTCGAGGATCGCATCCCCCGCCGTATTGTCGGTGCGGCCCCGGTCATACAGGTCGGCAAAGGCGCGAAAGTCAGGGTCCTGATAGGCAGTCTCCAGCGTCGCGGCCAGCGTCTCCTGCTCAATACGGGCCAGATCGGCCTCGTCCGCCGTCTCAAAATCCGGCGGTACATCGAGCATCGCAAAGTGCTGCTGCACAAAATGCAGGCAGAACGCATCCACCGTGCCGATGGACGCACGCTGCAACAGCAGCTGCTGACTGCGCAGATGCAGATCGCCGGGGTGGGCGCGGACCTCCTGCGCCAGGCGGGTCGTGATGTCGGCGCGCAGCTTGGCCGCGGCGGCATTCGTGAAGGTCATAATGAGCAGCTGGTTCGCGTCCACCGGGTGGACCGGGTCGGTGATAAGCCCGACGACGCGCTCGACCAGTACGCGGGTCTTGCCGGAGCCGGCAGCCGCCGAGACCAGCAGACTGCCGCCCCGCGCGGAGATGGCCGCCGCCTGCGCCGGGGTAAATTGAATTTTGGGTTGTTCGGGCATGGGGGTGTCTCCTTTATATGAAAAGGCTTCCCCTGCGGGGGAAGCTGTCGCCGCAGGCGACTGATGAGGGGCAGCCTTGCCGCGGCCTCCCATTCACGGGCTGCCATGGCCGCGCCGCCCCCCGTCTGTGGTCGGGGCCGCAGACGCCTTCCCCCAAGAGGGAAGGCGTTATCATTCCGCAAACGGGTCATCCTTGATGTTGATCGTTCTCTCGTGCTCACCGTCGCGGTGGGTGCAGGCGCAGCGGAACTCACAGTAGGTGCAGGGGGATCTGCCACCGGTGCAGAGCGGCTCGGCGTCAATGCGGCCGCTGTACAGATTCTTCGCCATATCGATGAGAAGTCCGTCCAGATGGTCGCGGATGCGGCCCAGCTTGGCCGTGTCGGCCAGCGTGCTTTTGGCGTTCAGCGGCTTGCCGGTCTTGGCGCTGAAGGACAGCGGCACAAACTCGCCGGTGCCCTTCGTGTCCATGGCGCGGTAGATGCTCTCCTCGTCCAGCAGCAGGCCGTTCATCGGGTAGGTCGGGGCGGGGTCGGCATCGTCGCCCAGCTCACTGCGGTCCACGCTCTTGGGCGCGGGGTCGGCCAGCAGGTATTCGACGCCCGCCGCCGTCGCGCCCGGGAACTGCCGCTTGGCGTTGCGCTCCAGCGTGAAAAGATACAAAAGCATCTGGCAGTCGAGGCCGCAGTAGACCTCCTTCAGCTTAAACTCCTTGCCGCCGGTCTTGTAATCGACGACGCGCAGGTAGGTGCGGCCCAGCTTTTCCAGCGGCATGGCATCGACGCGGTCCACCGTGCCGACGATGCGCACCGTATGACCCGCGCCGTCGTCCAGCTCCACCGGGTCAACGCGGGGCGCGTCGGGGTCGTCGGCGTCGGGACGGTCATCAATGCGCAGCTCAAACGCGACGGGCTGAAAGCCCGACTGCCGCAAATCGCGCTGGATGAACCCCAGCAGTTCCACCAGATTGCGGCGGATGCGCCCGACAAGGTACTCCATCCGCAGTGTCATGCCGGGCAGGTTGGCTGCAGTGTACTCGTCCACCAGATCGTTGACGAGCGTCTCCAATTCCTCTGGTGTCAGGTCCTTAAACGCCTCACCCTGGCGGCGCAGGGCGTTTTCCAGTACCCAGTGGGTCAGCGTGCCGCTGATATTGGGGGCCAGCTCGGCCTTCTGGCGCGGCGCAGCCTTTAAAATGTACTGCAAAAAGTAGCCGAACGGGCAGTATTGGTATTTTTCGAACCGGGTCGGGCTGATGTGCAGCCCCGGGCCGAGCAGGGCTTCCAGCGCAGCAGTGTCCTCGACGCGCTGCTCCGCACCGGCGGTATCGGCGGCGCGGCGGACAGCCTCATAGCCGGGAGCCAGATTCGGGCTTTCGTCCAGCACAGCGCGGACGGCGGCACCGGCAGCGCCCTGCCCGGGGTCCTGCGTCAGCGTGCCGAGCATATCCAGCGCGGCGGCGGGGGCCGCCGCGAGCTGCACCGCGGTGGGCGCACAGGGCGGCACCTGCAAATATTGCAGCACCGGGGCCAGCGCGGCGCTGGCGGGGGCCGTGTCCCCGGCATGGGCGGCGGCGGGCCAGCTCAACCAGAGATACTTCCGTGCGACGGTCAGCGCCTTATAAAAGCAGATGCCTTCGCGCAGGACTTTATTGGCAAAGCAGTCGGGCAGCTCGGCCCCCTGCGCCATCATCAGGTCGCGGTCCGCGTGGGTCAAAAGCCCCTGGTCGCCGGGCGTCTGTGGGAACTCGCCCTCCAAAAGGCCCACCACAAACACGGCATCGGTCTCGGGCAGACGCATACGGCCCGCCGTCGTCACAATGACGCTGTCAAGGCTCTGCGGTATGTGTCCCATATCCGTCGTGCGCAGCAGCAGCGTGAACAGCTCGGCGTAGTCCGCGGGGGCAAAGACCTCATCCCCTAGCAGCCGCGCCAGCTGGTCCAGCAGACCCATGACAACGTTCCACTCCCGCAATACCTCATCTGCGTCGGGCAGACGGCCCCGGTCACGCAGCGCGGCGGCCAGACGGTTCAGCGCATCCTCGGCTCCGAGGGACTGCAAGAACAGGTAAAGCTGCTTTGTCAGCGCGGCGGCGGGCGCACCGGCGGTTTTTTTCACAAAGGCGGCGACGCGCTCCATCAAAAACGCGCGGGCGGCCTCGGCGTCGGCAAGCGTCTGCACGTCCTGCTCTGTGTCGCGCCCGGCATACCCCGCCGCGCTGCGGGTGAAGGTCCCGCGCCAGTCGGCGGCAGTCAGCGGCCAGGTGTAGGCGTAGTTTTCCAGTGCGCACTGCTGGGTGTCAGGCAGGTCAACAAGGCCGGTTTTCAGCAGACGCAGCACGCTGCGGCTTGACACACCGCGCAGCAGATCCAGCGCGGCGTGCACGGCGCGGGCCGGGGCGGTATTCTCGGGGCTGGTTGCCTCGTCGCAGAAAAGCGGGATGTTCTGCAGGCGGAACTCATACCGCAGCGGCGCTAAGTACTGGTCGGCATTGCGGCAGATGACCGCCATGCGGCTGTAGGGCGTGCCCTGCTGTGCGCGGGCGGCGATCTCGGCGGCGACGGCCTTGGCCTCGGCCTGACGGGACGCCGCAGCGTGGTAGGTGATGGCCGGGTGCGTGGGGTCAACGGTAAGCTCCGGCGTGTAGGCCGGGTCGGCCAGCAGCAGGTTCAGCTCGGCCAGCGCGGGGGCGCCGGCGTGGCGTCGGTCCGCGGTCAGGACCTCGGTGTGGGTGGGGATGTTCGCATCGTTCGCCATCCGCTTTAACGTGTGGATGACATGCTTCGCGCCGCTGAACAGCCCCATGCCGCCGTCTGAATCCTGCTCACCGTCGCAGCACAGGCAGACCGTCACGTCGGCCACCGGCAGCATGGCCGCCAGCAGGGCACGCTTGGGCGCGTTGAAGGTGTCGAACTCGTCGATGAAAACGGCCCGGCCCGCGAAGAATTCCGCGTCCAGCCGCTCCGCCGCGCGCTGCTGGCGGTCCCCCGGGTCCATGGCGCTCTGGGCCAGCAGCCCCTCGTAGGCGTTGTAAATGAGTGCCAGCTCGTCGAGCTTTTCGCGGTCCGCGCCGGGCTTTTTGGCGTATTCCGCCAGCATTTCCGGCGTGACACCGGCGCTTTTCAGCTCGCTGATCGTCTGGGCGGCCTTCTCGCAGAAGGCCGCGCTGCGGCGCTGGCGGCTGTAGTAGACGACCTTGTCCAGCAGCGAGTCCGCCGCGCGGCGCAGCAGCAGCGCGCGGCCCGCCTCGGTCAGCGTCGGCACCGCCGCCCCGCCGTAGCGGCGCAGCAGCGCCTCCGACAGTGAGGTGAAGGAGTAGCTATCCACATAGGCGGACAGGCTGTCGCCGAGCGTGCGGTAGAGCACACCTTCCGTGGAGGAGGTGAACTGCTCCGGCACGATCAGGATGCTGCGCTCTCCCCGCTCCGCGCGGGTGCGCAGCTCTGCCAGCATTTGATAGGATTTACCGGACCCGGAGGGGCCGAGGATAAAATGTAACATGGTGGTTCCTTTTACGTAAGCCTTCCCCCTTGGGGGAAGGTGGCTGAGGCCCCGCCCGAGGCCGGATGAGGGGCGAGTTTGCCGCGGCAGACCGTCAACAGGCAACCATATCGGGCTTGCCCTCATCAGTCAGCAGGCGGGGCCGCTGACAGCTTCAGTCTACGCGCTAAGAGCCGCCTTCGGCGGTTGCGCTCCGACACGCGCCTGCGGGCGCAGCCCCTCGGGGGAAGCCATTCGACCCACAAGCTCTGCGAGCGCGAACCTCACCTCATACCTTCCAAACACCAGCGCGTTTTCCGCTTTCGTGGGGTAGTCAGACTGTGCGCCGGAGAGGCAGAGAGCCGGGTAGAGGACGCAGAACCAGTTGCGGCCCCGGGCAGCGCCCAGCTCAATGCGCAGGGCAGTGTACTCCCCGCCGGGCAGGGCAAAGCTGCCGTAATCCCGGGCAGCAAAAGCAAACCGTTCCAGCCGCAAGCGGGCAGGCTGGGCACTGTGGGCGCGGTGCAGGGCATTGTCCGCGGCGCTTTGCAGCGCGGGCAAAGCGGTTTGCAGCGCCGCCGCGGCCTGCTGCGGGTTGTCGGCCCGGGTCACTGCTTCCGGGATGGCCGCCAGCACGGCGTCCCGCACCTGCAATTTCAGCAGCTGGTCGTCCCAGGTATCGCTGTTGGCCAGGATATGCAGCCGGATCGTATCAGCCCGCACCCGGGCGGCGGTGCGCTGGTGCCAGTCGGCCAGCGCGGTAAGTACAAGCGTCAGCGCCAGCCCAAGGCCAACGCCCAGCTCCAGCACACGGCGGGTATAGCTCGTCATAACACATTTCCCCTTTCAACCGGAGTATGGGATGAAAGGGGAAACTCTAAGCATTATTTTTTTGCTCCAAACAGGCGGCGGACCGTCACACGGGGGCCGCCGTGGGTCGGCTTGCAGAGATAGACCTGCTTGTAGCCGTTTTTCAAGGCGGTTACAGCGCTGCGGGCGGCGTTCTCGTCGTCAAAAATGCCGAACACCGCCGCGCCACTGCCGGTCATCTGGGCCATGACGGCCCCATGCTCCCGCAGCGTCTTGCAGATAGCGGGCGTCTCCACCGCACCGGAGCAGTGCTCCAGCGCGTTGCCGCCCGCGGCGCAGACCCCGGCCAAATTGCAGTCGCGGATGGCCTGCTCCTGCGCCTCGCAGTCGGGGTGGACAGGGCTGCCCATCGTGTCATACCGGGCGAACGCCTCAGGCGTCGAGACACCGACGCTGGGCATCGCCACCACGAACCAGCAGTCCGGGCAGGGTGGCAGGGCCTTCATCAGGTCGCCCACGCCGCGCACGCGGCAGGTGCCGCCCAGCAGTGCAAACGGCACGTCCGCGCCGATGCCCGCACCGATGGCACACAGTTCGCTCATGGACAGGTGCGCACCGTACAGCTCATTCAGGCCGACGAGCACACCGGCGGCGTCGGCACTGCCGCCTGCCATGCCCGCGCGGACCGGCACGCGCTTGTAAATCGTCATATCCACACCGGCCAGCAGGCCCGTGTAGTCAAAAAAGGCCAGCGCCGCCTTGACGGCGGTGTTCTTGTCGTTGACCGGCACAAAGCTGCCGGGCAGCGTCAGGGACAGATCATTGCTGCGGCGCAGCGTGATTTTTTCATACAGATCAATCGTCTGCATGACCATATCCAAATCATGGTAGCCGTTGGGCAGCGTGCCCACAACGTCCAGCGACAGGTTCAGCTTGGCCGGGGCCAGCACCGTTACCGAGCGGTATTGCATAGGGGTCACTCCTGTTTTTACTTTTTCATCCAGCCGTGTTCGGTCAAAAATTCGCGAATGCGCTTCATCGCGGTCTGCAAATGGTCTACGCTGTAGGCGTAGCTGATGCGGGCATAGCCCTCGCCGGAGGCACCGAACGCCGAGCCGGGGATGATGGCGACCTCCTTTTCCCGCAGCAGCTGCTCGCAGAACTCGCTGCTGGTCAGGCCGCTGATCTGGATAGACGGGAACACGTAGAATGCGCCCCGCGGCTCAAAGCAGGTCAGGCCCATATCGTTCAGCGCCTTGACGACGTAGCGGCGGCGGCGGTTGTATTCGTCGCGCATCATCTCGATCTGGTCGTCGCACTGGCGCAGCGCCGTGATGGCCGCGTACTGGCTCGTGGTCGGCGCGGACATGATGCAGCTCTGGTGGATCTTCGTCATGACTTTGACAAGCGGTGCCGGACCGGCGGCGTAGCCGAGCCGCCAGCCGGTCATGGCGTAGGACTTGGAGAAGCCATTGACCACAATCGTGCGCTCCGCCATGCCGGGCAGCGACGCAATCGAAACGTGGCGGTCCAGGCCGTAGGTCAGCTCGGAGTAAATTTCGTCGGACAGCACCAGCACATTCGTCTCGCGCAGGACGGCGGCGATCTCCTCCATCTCGGCGGCACTCATGACTGCGCCCGTGGGGTTGTTGGGATACGGGAAGATCAGCAGCTTCGTCCTGGGCGTGATGGCCGCGCGCAGCTGGTCGGCGGTCAGGCGGAACTGATCCTCGGCGCGGGTGGCAATATGCACGGGCACGCCGCCGGTCAGCTGGGTGATCGGCTCATAGCAGACAAAGCACGGCTCCGGGATGATGACCTCATCCCCGGGCTGGACCACCGCACGGATGGTCAGGTCGATGGCCTCGCTGCCGCCGACGGTGACCAGGATGTTTTCCTCTTTATAGTGCAAATCAAAGCGGCGCTGTAAGTAATTGCAGATCTCGCCGCGCAGCTCCTTTAAGCCGGAGTTGGCCGTATACTTGGTGCGGCCCAGCTCCAGGCTGCGGATGCCCGCGTCGCGGACGCTCCACGGCGTTTTAAAGTCCGGCTCCCCGACGCCCAGCGAGATGCAGTGGGGCATATCGGCTGCCAAATCAAAGAACTTGCGGATGCCGGACGGGCGCATAGCCTTGGCGGCAGGGGCAAGCAGCTCATCGTAGTTCATCACAGGACGGTACACTCTCTTTCATCGGGTTCTTCGGCCAGGTACAGGCGGCCGCCGCGCTTGTAGGGGCGCAGCACAAAGCTGGTCGCGGTGGAGAGCACATCGTCCAGCGGGGAAAGGCGCTTGGCCACGAAGATGGCGATTTCCTGGAAGCTGCGGCCCTTGATGATGACCTGCAAATCATAACTGCCGCTCATCAGCAGCACGGTGTCGACCTCATCAAACTGAGCAATCGTCATGCCGATGTCGTCAAAGCCGCGGGCCTTATGGGGGGTCACGCGCAGCTCAATGACAGCCTCGACGAGGTTGACACCGGCTTGTTCCCAGTCCACGAGCGTCTCATAGCCGCGGATATAGCCCTTTGCGGCGGCCTCATCCATCATGGCGGCGATTTCTTCAGGCGTTTTATCCAGCATCGCCGCGATGTCCTCAATCGGCATACGGGCGTTCTTTTCCAGAATGCGAAGCAGTTCTTCCATAGTTGGTACACCTCACTCAAGTATATATAGATCTATTATAGCATATTCCGCAGCGGATTGCACTAGTGTTCGGCGGATTTTTGCAGCAGAACTGCAGGGGCCATCCCATAACAGGTCATCTATGGCAAGGCTGCGGGCCGTACATGTGCGGCCCCCGCGGCGCTGCCGCAAAAAAAGTGCCCGCTCATGCGCATGGCACAAGCGGGCACTTTTCAAATTCAGGGTTTACCCCTCTGCCGGGGTGTCGCCGGTATCGTCGAGGTTTTCGGCATCCGGGGCGACCTCAGCGCCTTCCTCGGGGACGGGCGCGGGCTCGGTGCTCGCGGCATCCGCCGTGCCCATTTCCTCGTTCTGCATGTTATCCACAACGGCATCCGTCGGGGCGGGGATCGGCGTGACCTCAACCTGCATATCGCTGTCGCGCAGGGCGGTCAGGTACCACTGGCGGTTCTCGCCGCGGGTAAAGACATAGTCCATATACTTCGTCGGCTCAGTGGGCGCGGTCAGGGACAGTTCACCGGTGGCGTTGTTCGACGACGTCGGCACATAGCCGACGGTCACGATGCGCTGGCCGTCCTTCTTGGTGATCTTTTCCACCGTCGGCGTGTACAGCGCCACCGAACTGGTGACGGGCACCAGATAGGCCTGCTTTTCTTCGTCGTACTGGTAGACGAACTCCGCCGTGCTGAACGTGCCCTCCGTCACCTGGTAGTCCGGCCCGAGCAGGTTGGAGATGTAGGTGTCGATCTCCAGCGCCGGGATCAGGGCCGAGCCGGTGTCGGGGTCGCGCTCGTACTGGTCCAGGCTGCCGCCGCTGTTCTGCACCTGATAGACAGTGCCCCAGATGGCGGCCTGTTTGAAAACGCCCTCGTCCACGCTGTTCACGTCGTCAAAAGCGACGGGGTCCAGCATGACCATGCCGTACAGGCGGTCACGGTACTCATTGCGCAGGTCCGTGTCGTCCAGCGCTGCGCGCACAAGCCCGACGATCCAGCCCAGCACGGTGAACAGGCCGATGAGTGCCAGCAGCAGTGCCGCCGCGCCCACGACCTGCCGTGCCAGACGGCGGTTATTGCGGATATGTTCTTCTCTGTAATTTGCCATTGTGGATGTGTTGCTCCTTTTGGGGGATTCGTAGAGACTTGCCTCCCTCTGCGAGGGAGGTGGCCCGCAGGGCCGGAGGGAGAGAACCTTGCCACTGCCCGAACCCCTTCGGGTTAAGGCCAGGTTCTCTCCCCCACCGCCTGCGGGCGGACTGCTCCGCAGCCGGACCCCTCTGTCGCTACGCGACATCTCCCCACGTAGTGGGGAGTCACCCTCGCAGAGGGGGCCAAGAGAGCAGACTTACTTATTCTTATACATCTGCTCGTAATATTTCTGGTAATCGCCGCTGGTGACGTGAGCCATCCAGTCGGGGTGCGCCAGATACCAGTCGATGGTCAGGACGATGCCCTTCTCAAACGGGGTCTCGGGGTACCAGCCCAGATCCTCCTTGATCTTGGTGGGGTCGATACCGTAGCGGCGGTCATGGCCGAGGCGGTCTGCAACGTGGGTGATCAGCTCCTCGCTGATGCCCTCGTCCTTCAGGCGGTCATGCAGCTGGGCAATGACGGTCTTGACGATGAAGATGTTCGGGCGCTCGTTGTGGCCGCCGACGTTGTAGACCTCGCCGTCCTTGCCGCCATTGGCGACCATGTCGATGGCCTTGCAGTGGTCCATAACATACAGCCAGTCGCGGATCTGCATACCGTCGCCGTAGACGGGCAGCGTCTTGTGCTGCTTGGCGTTGTTGATGAGCAGCGGGATCAGCTTCTCGGGGAACTGGTAGGGGCCGTAGTTGTTGGAGCAGCGGGTAATGTTCATCGGCATGCCGTAGGTGTCGTGGAACGCCTTGACGAACATATCGGCGCTGGCCTTGGAGGCAGAGTACGGGCTGTGGGGGCACAGCGGGGTCGTCTCCATGAAATAGCCCTCGGCGCCCAGGGCGCCGTAGACCTCGTCGGTGGAAACCTGCAGGTATTTTTTGCCTTCCTTCCAGGTCTTGGCGGCGGCGTCATACCAGGCATCCTTGCAGCACTGCAGCAGGTTGACTGTGCCCAGCACGTTGCTCTCGACGAAGATCTCGGGGTTCTTGATGCTGCGGTCCACGTGGCTCTCGGCCGCAAAGTTGATGACGTAGTCGGGGTCGTACTTTGCGATCAGGTCGGTCACAAGCGCCTTGTCGCAGATGTCGCCCTGTACAAAGATGTGGCGGGCATCGTCCTCGATGTCCTGCAGGTTCTCGAGGTTGCCGGCGTAGGTCAGCTTGTCGAGGTTGACAATGCGGATGTCCTCATACTTTTCCAGCATGTAGTGGACAAAGTTCGAGCCGATGAAACCGGCGCAGCCGGTCACAAGATAGGTTTTCATATATTAAAGTTCTCCATTCCAGTTTGCAAAAAAGTCCTTGAGGGCGTCCTGCCAGTCGCGCATCTCGTCGCCGACGGTGCAGCGCAGCATCCGGTTTTCCAGTGCGCTCCACGCCGGGCGGCTGGCGCTGGCGGGGTTGGCGGCGGCATACTCGGCGCTGGTCACAGGCTCGACCTTGCAGCTAAGCCCTGCGCCCTGCATGATGGCACAGGCAAAGTCGTACCAGCTGCAAATGCCGTTGCCGGTGCAGTGGTAGATGCCGTAATCGTGGCTGACAGCCAGCTTGAGAATGTGGTAGGCCAGGTCAACGGCGTTCGTCGGGTTGCCCAGCTGGTCATTGACGACGGTGATCTTATCGTGGGTCCGGCCGAGACGGATCATCGTCTTGACGAAGTTTTTGCCGTAGCTGCTGTAGAGCCATGCCGTGCGCACAATGAAGTGCCGGCGGCAGAAGCGCTCGACATACTGTTCCCCCAGCAGCTTCGTCTGGCCGTAGGCCGAAATCGGCGCGGGCACGGCGCACTCGTCCAGTGCGACGCCGCCGTTGGCGGTGCCGGGGAACACATAGTCGGTGGAAATGTGGATCAGGCGCGCGTTGACCTTCTCACACGCCAGCGCCAGATTGCGCGGGCCGATGGCGTTGACCTTAAAGGCCGCGTCGCGGGCGGTCTCGCAGCCGTCCACGTTCGTGAAGGCGGCGCAGTTGATGACGGTGTCGGGCTGGTGGCGGCGGATGTAGTTGATGGTGGCCTCACGGTCCGTGATGTCCAGCTCATCGACATCCACCGGGATAACGGTGGCCTTGCGCAGGCGCTCGGGCAGCGGGCCGATGGCGCAGCCCTCCGCGGAAAGCTGGTGCTGCAGCTCGGTGCCCAGCTGCCCGCGGCAACCGGTAATCAGAATTTTCATGCGTATTCCCCTACTCTATCAGTATTGCAGCTTGTCGTCGGCGACATTCTTCAGATGCTGGCCGTAGGGGGATTTTCCGTAGCGGGCGGCACTTTCCAGCAGCTTTTCCTTGGTGATCCAGCCGTACTTGTAGGCGATCTCCTCGGGGGCGGAAATTTTGATGCCCTGGCGCTGCTCGACGGTCTGCACAAAGGTAGCCGCCTCGACGAGGGAGTCCATCGTGCCGGTGTCGAGCCAGGCGTAGCCGCGGCCCAGCAGCTGGACGTCCAGCTTGCCCTGGTCGAGATACATCTGGTTCAGCGTCGTGATCTCCAGCTCCCCGCGGGCGCTGGGCTTGACCTGCTTGGCCATTTTGACAACGTCGCTGTTGTAGAAGTACAGGCCCGTGACCGCGTAGTTGCTCTTGGGGTTGGCGGGCTTTTCCTCAATGTCGGTGGCGTGGCCGTCCTTGTCAAACGCAACGACGCCGAAACGCTCGGGGTCGTTGACGTAGTAGCCAAAGACGGTGCTGCGGCCATTGGCAGCGTTGGCGGCGGCATTTTTCAGGCGTTTGGAGAAGCCCGCGCCGTAGAAGATGTTGTCGCCCAGGACCATGGCGCAGCAGTCGTCGCCAATGAACTCCTCGCCCAGGATAAACGCCTGGGCCAGGCCGTCGGGGCTGGGCTGGACCTTGTACTGCAGATGCAGGCCGTACTGGCTGCCGTCACCCAGCAGCGCCTCAAAGCGCGGGGTGTCGGTGGGGGTGGAGATGATCAAAATGTCCTGAATGCCCGCCAGCATCAGGGTAGACAGCGGATAGTAGATCATCGGCTTGTCATAGACGGGCAGCAGCTGTTTGGATGTGACCATCGTCAGCGGGTAAAGTCGGGTGCCGGCACCGCCGGCCAGGATAATACCTTTCATCGTTTACAACTCCTTTTTTATTCTCGGTGCCGTGCGCGCCGCCCATCCCATTGGGGCATAATCTCACACAATACGATTAAGGCTATTATACCGCATTTCGGGGCCGCACGCAAGAGGGGAAATAGAGCGGTTTAAGCCTTCCCCTTCGGGGGGAAGGCGCAGCGTGTCGAAAAACCTCCCTCTGCGAGGGAGGTGCCCCGTAGGGGCGGAGGGAGAGAACCTTGCCATAGCCCGAAATATTTCGGGTTGCCGTACAGTTCTCTCCCCCACCCGCTGCGGCGGGAGCCCCCTCGCAGAGGGGGCCAAGGGGTAAACGCACCTTTTCCGACAGTCTGAGCCTTCCCCTTCGGGGGAAGGCGGGCCCACAGGGCCGGATGAGGGCGGACTTCCCGCAAGCTCCCGTGAGCGGGCAGCTTCTCCCGAGGGAGAAGCCTTTTTGCGTGCCAAAATTGTTGCCGTTTTGTTACTATTTCTTTGCAATAGCTTGACGAACCCCCTGCGCTGTGCTACAATACAAAAAGAACAAATCACGATGGCACGTTACTGCATCGTTTTCCATACAGATAAAAAGCTGAAATTAAGGAGGCGTTTTCTCGATGAAGCGCTTTTTTTGTGCGGCCTTTTTTGTGGTCGTCGTCGCGCTGCTGGCTGCCTGCGGCGCGCTGAATACATCCTCTGCCGCAGCACAGGCCACGGCCACCCCCACCAGTTCCACCTCCCGCACCCAGAAGTCCGACTCCACCGTCAAGGTGAATGAGACCGCCGCCAAGGTCGAGGTCGTAACCGCGCAGAGCAGCGCGACGCCCAGCGCCACCGCGGCTCCTGCCCCTGCCGAGACCCCGGCCACGGGCGATTTCCCCGTTATGTATCTGGCCGGTGTCGTCGGGCTGATTTTGATCTGCTCTGCCGGTCTTTTGATGCTGCGCAAAATTTGAGCTGTGAACGCCCTGCGGGGCGTTTTTTTGTTTTTGAGCCTCCCTTGTCAAAGGGAGGCATTTCTACGAAAGGAGCCGCCGCCATGCCCAAGCGCTACCGCAAGCTGCGCGGGGATACCGCCTACTACCCCTTTGCAGCCCGCACGGGGCTGCGCGCGCGCCAGCGCCACCATGTGCGGGTGCTGCGCGGTGCGGGCCTGGCGGCGCTGGCCCTGGCCGCCGTGCTGCTGGTGCGGCAGACGGTTTTCCGCGGCGGGCAGCCGGACGCCCCCACGGCGGTGCCCACCGCCCCGGCGGTCACGGCCCTGCCCGCCCCCACCCATGTGACCGTGCAGCCGCTGGCCGCGACGCGGGACGCCCTGGCCGACACCCAGCGCGCCGACGCAAGCGCCCACGCCACGCCCGAGACCGCAGCAGTCCCTGCCGCAGCCGCAGTCGAAATTCTGCCCCGGTACCGGGCACTCTACGAGAAAAACCCCGACCTCATCGGCTGGCTGCGCATCGACGGGACGGACATCGACCTGCCCGTCGTGCAGACGCCCGGCGACAACGAATACTACCTGCGCCGCGGCTTTGACCGTTTCTACGCCGTGGGCGGCACGCTGTTTCTGGATGAGCGCTGCTCGGTCAGCACCGACGCGCCGACGGCCAACTGGCTGATCTACGGCCACAATATGCACGATGGTTCGATGTTCGGCCAGCTCGTGCGCTACCGGGACGAAGATTTTTACAAAGCCCACCCGACCTTCACGTTTGACACACTGTACGAGGGCGGCACCTGGCAGGTCGTGGCCGCGGTGGATACCGCGCTCGGCGCGGACACGCTGCCCTACTACACCTTTTTTGACGCCGACACCAAGCTGGACTGGCAGCACCGCGTCAGGGCCATTACCGAAAAGGCACTGTATGACACCGGCGTCATGCCGGAGTACGGCGCGCAGCTGCTGACGCTCTCGACCTGCGGCGACACCCGCCCCGACACCGACGCCCGCTTTGCCCTGCTGGCCGTGCGGATCGATTGATTTTGCTCTTGCATTTTCCGGCAGAATCGGCTATGATGTTGCTTGACCCAGTATTATTGATAAAAGGAGTCTGTAATCATGGCAGAATTCACCTATGAAGTTACCGAACGCATCGCCGTTCTTTCCACCAACGCCCGCGGCTGGGAGCGCCAGCTGAACATGGTCAGCTGGAACGGCAACCCGCCGAAGTACGACATCCGCGACTGGTCCCCCGACGGCAGCCGCATGGCCAAGGGCATCAGCCTGACCGAGGAGGAGCTGAAGACCCTGAAGGGCATTCTGGACGACATGGAGCTGTGAGGTTCGTATGCAGGACTATCACGCCGAATTTGTGGAGATCTACAACAAAAACATCACCCGCCCCGGCGCTGACCGCCTGCTGAACTGGCTGGAAACGACGGATTTTTTCACTGCGCCCGCGTCCACCCGCTTTCACGGCGCATGCGAGTGCGGCCTGGTCATGCACAGCATCAACGTCTACAATGCGATGATGCAGCATTTTTTCACCGAGGGTGAAAGCGCCGAGAGCTACGCCATCTGCGGCCTGCTGCACGACCTGTGCAAGGCGAACTTTTACAAGGTCGGCACCCGCAACGTCAAGAACGACGTTACCGGCCAGTGGGAGAAGGTTCCGTTTTATCAGGTGGCTGACCAGCTGCCCTACGGCCACGGCGAGAAAAGCGTGTATTTAATTGAGCATTTCATGCGGCTGAAAACCGCCGAGGCCATCGCCATCCGCTGGCACATGGGCGGCTTTGACGATGCCGTGCGCGGCGGCAGCTTTGCCGTCAGCGACGCCTACAACACCTATCCCCTCGCCGTCAAGCTGCATATCGCCGACCTTACCGCCACCTATCTGATGGAGCAGGGCACAAGCGAGGTCGAAAACGGCCACCCGAAAAGCAAATAACCAACAAAATAAGCGCTGCCGCACGGAAAGTTCCTCCGTGCGGCAGCGCTTTTTCAACTTTTCAACGGGTCAGCTGTCCATGTCCTCAAAGGCCGCCAGCCCCTTCTTCGCCTCGGCTCTGGCGTCGCCGTGTTTGACGAAGCACATCGTCACAAAGCTCAGCGCCACAAACAGCGCGGCATACGGGAACAGCACGCGGTAGTCGATGGCCCGCATCAGAGAGCCCGCCACGATGGGCGTGACGACCTGCGCCGCCATCGAGAAGGTGTAGTAATAGCCGGTGAACTTGCCGATGTCACTGCCGCGGCACATCTCGACGACCATCGGCAGCGAGTTCACGTTGATGGCCGCCCAGGCCAGACCGACCAGCGCAAACACCACGTACATGATCGGCTGGATCGAGGTGTACATCGTCGTCAGCAGGTAGCCCAGCATAAAGCAGGTCGCCAACAGCACAATGCCGCACTGGATCGTGCGCTTGCGGCCAATTTTTGCAGCCAGCGCACCGATGGGAATGTACGAGACAATGGCACCCGCCGTTGCCACCAGCAGGCATGTGGACGCGCCGCCCAGGCCCTCGCCCATGACGGCCTCCACGTACTTGGTAAACCACGTCGTAACGCCGTTATATCCGATGAACCACAGCGAAATGGAGAGCAGCAGAAACGCAAGGCTCCGCTTGACCGGCGCAGGCAGGACCTCATGGCCGGCGCCGTCGTCGGTGGCCAGGTTCCACTCGGGGTGGGCGGCCTCGAGCTTCCGGTTTTCCTCCCCGAGCTTCGGCTCCCGGATGGTCAGGTACAAAATTGCCACCGCCGCGACCATGATCATCGAGACGATGAAGAACAGCGGGCGGTAGCTGACATGCCCGACCCCCTTGGTTTTGGACACCGGATACATCAGCGCCGCCAGCCCCAGATACAAAATGCCGCCCACGGCCCCCATCAGGTTGATGATGGCATTTGCACGGCTGCGCAGCGGCTTAGGGGTCACGTCGGGCATCAGCGCCACCGCGGGCGAGCGATAGGTGCCCATGGAAACCAGCAGCAGCCCCAGCACTATAATGAACAGCACCAGCGTGCCGGTGCCGGGGTTTGCCGCATAGCGGTCATCCAGCAGCGGGATCAGGTTCATCAAGACGGCCGCCAAGGCAGTGCCGCCCACAATGAACGGCATCCGCCGCCCGATGCGGGTGCTGGTCTTATCGGACAGCGCGCCAAAGAACGGCAACAAAAACAGCGCCAGCACGTTATCTGCCGCCATAATAGCCCCGGCGAAGGTCTCGTTCAGTTTAAAGGTGTCGGTCAGGATCAGGGTCATCACGCTGTCGTACATCTGCCAGAACGTACAGATCGACAAAAACGCCAGGCCCACGAGAATCGTGCGACGGTTGTTCAGCTTCACGGCAATGCTCCTTCTTGACGGGGCCGTTTTGCCCCGGAATAGGAATATTGTAGCATCGTTTGGTCGTTTTGTCTATAATTACGCGGAGATTGTTTTTTATTTTGCGCGAATTTGACGATTTTTGTGGTAAAAGAGGTCTCCCGCGGCTGCTAGGCGCCGGATCATCCTTTGAAATTCAGACATTTCCCATCATACTCACAGATAATTTCCTGTCCGGGAACGATTGTTACCATATAGCCATCTTTTCCGAAATTCAACGCAATGACTTTGCCATCAACCGTATGAAAAAGCTGTATGATCATGTCTGTGGACTTTGGTTTTTTATTTTTATCAAAATACGTACTTGGCTTTGTATCTTTGGTGATTACCTTGCCATCGTAAAATGTATAGCGCGGATTGTTTTTGTTTGCACTGTCCAAATACGCCAACACCATGGCGGAAACTCTGCGGCTTGCCGTCCCCGCTTCCACCGTATCCTTTGGGTTCTTTTGCAATGCATCCAGCGCGGCGTTAGAAATTTTGCCTACATTGTCTACCCATTTATTGTTTATGCAGACAGAAAACCTGCAGTTGCTTTTATTGTTTGCAGAGTTGGCGGTAAAACTCTCCGGGTACAGGGCATAGCACTCCGACAAGGCAGCCTGCGACGCTGTCCACACATCTCTTGCCTCCGTTATCACAGCTTTCTTTTTTGCTTTGTCTATATATCCGGTAAGCGATGGTACAAGCAGAGCTGCTAAAACCGCCAGAATTACCAGCACAACAATAAGCTCAACCAATGTGAACCCGCGTTTGCGATTGTTTCTTTCCATGTAAGCCCCTAACAATTTTCCGTACTTCCGTTTAATGTCACTCTAATCCATTATAATGATAGCACATTTGCGAGAAACCGTCAACAAACGTCCCGTTCCTGCATCACAAATTTGTTTCGTTTGTCTGCCACACAAAAAATACCTAAGCCGCTAAAAGGCTTAGGTATAAGGAATGCCGGTGATGGGGGTCGAACCCATACGGTGTCACCACCAACGGATTTTGAGTCGATACCCGCGAAAAGCACGCAAAAGTCGCTTTGACTTTTTCAAGCCCTTTTCTTTCTCAAATTGCACAGCAAAAATAGCGGACGTTCAAGCAAAAATCGAAGTTTCTAACTTTGCAGTGAGAAAGAATTTGGCAGACATACTTGACATAAAGTCCAAATGTGCGAGTGGACACGCCTCAAAAAGTGGCAGAATCGTGTGTGCGGCGACAAGAATAAAAGAGTAAAAAACACACTCTAACGGACAATAGTGGACATTATCTAACCATCAAATGCTTTGTGTAACCCCATTATTGTTGGATTGCCAAACTGCCAATTGTGCAAGTTTTTTCCGCCAAATTCAAAACACACCAAGGGGAAAGTGTACTCTTTTATTTTGAAAAGGTATTGACCATCGGCTCTCCCCCTAACAACCCCCTCTCAGCTGGCTGAAGTGAAAAATAGCCAGCTGAAAAAGATAAGATTGTATCCTTAGCACCTTACCTGTACCGGGCAAGGTGCTTTTTTATTTACAGACTTGGAGGTAGCCCTATGGGTAAATATCAGAAAAACATTGAAGCAGCCCGCAGCGTCACGATCATGCAGTATCTGGCCACCTGCCACCCCGGTGAGCTTGTGCGAAAAACAGACGATGAGTATTGCACGAAAACGCATAGTAGCCTTGTGATTACGCCGAGCAAAGACCTGTTTCATTGGTTTTCCCAGAACATTGGCGGCAGAAGCGCGCTGGATTACATGACGAATGTGGAACGCGTGGATTTTGTCAGTGCAGTCCGCTTTCTGAATAATCTGACACCTGTCCCTGTTTCTTCTCAGATGGCTAAAATGCCTACGCCCACAAAGCAACAGAAATCGCGTGAGTTTGAATTGCCAAAAGCGGACAAAAACTGCGAGGCCGTTGTCGCTTACCTGATGCACCGCGGTATCAGCCCAAAGGTACTGCGCTACTGCGTGGGCAGCGGCATCCTGTACCAGACCACGCGCGGCAGCTATCGCAACTGCGTTTTCGTGGGCAAGGATGAATATGGTGTGGCGCGCTGCGCGTTCCAGAGAGGCTGTCAGGGCACTTTCCGTGGCGATGTTTCCGGCAGCCAGAAACAATACGGCTTTTTGATTTCTTCCGAAGACCCGGTGTGCGATACCGTGGAGATTTACGAAGCGCCTATTGATGCAATGTCGGGTGCGACCATCCGTCAATACAAGCACGATAAACCCTGGCGCAGTGTGCATTATCTGGCGCTGGGCGGGCTGAACTATCTGCCCATCGACTACTTTTTACAGCAACACCCGCAGGTGAAAAATGTTGTCCTCTGCTTTGACCGCGATGAGCCGGGGCGGAACTTCACGGAAACCGCCGCGAAAAAACTCACAGATAAAAAATACGCGGTCAAGGATATGCCCCCTGCCGTGGGTAAGGACTATAACGAATATTTGGTAGCAGCCAAAAAGCTGATCTCCATGGAAAGATGAGGTTGAACATGAAAACATTAGCCGTTGCAAATCAAAAAGGCGGTGTGGGCAAAACGACCACAGCCGTGAATCTTGGCACTTCGCTGGCCGCTATGGGCTACAAGGTGCTGTTGGTAGACGCGGACCCCCAGGGCGACTTGAGCAGTTACCTTGGCTACACCGGCGCTGCCAACAGCGCCACCCTCAGCGACCTGATGGAAGCAGTCATTACAGATGAACCGGCACCGGAAGTGGTGATGCACCATGAAGAACAAGTGGATTTTATTCCTTCGGACATTGGGCTGTCAGATATGGAAGTTCGGCTGGTCAATGTAATGGCACACGAGCGCATTCTGGCGCAGGCTTTGGAGCCGTTCAAGGACAAATACGATTACTGCCTGATCGACTGTATGCCCTCGCTGGGCATCCTTACGGTGGCTTCGCTTGTGGCTGCTGACCGGGTGCTGATCCCCGTACAGGCACAGCATTTTGCCCTGAAAGGCGTGGTGTCGCTGTTCAAATCCATCAATCAGATCACGCGCCGCATCAAGCCGGAGCTTGAAATTGACGGCATTGTTCTGACCATGGTGGATCGGCGCACCAATCTGAGCAAAGATGTCTGTGCCGCTTTGCGGAGTTCCTACGGTCACGCGCTGAAGATTTATCGCACGGAGATTCCCGTGAGCACACGCACTGCGGAGAGCGCCTCCAGCGCTCACAGCGTGCTGCGCTACGATGCCAGCGGTCCTGCAAGCATCGCCTATAAAACCTTGGCAAAGGAGGTCGTGGACAATGAGAGAGTACGGCAGCAACATCATACTCCCCTCACTCGATAATCTCTTTTCCAGCGAGCAGGAACGGCAGGATGCCAAGTTAGAGAAAATCCAGATCCTGCCGCTGTCTGAGCTGCACCCCTTTGAGGGGCATCCGTTTCAGGTGCGTGACGATGAGGAAATGGACAAGATGGTGGACAGCGTCAAAGAATATGGCGTAATGACCCCCGCCATCGTTCGCCCGCGCAGGGACGGCGGATATGAAATTGTAGCCGGGCACCGCCGCTGCCACGCCAGCCAACGCGCCGGAGTGGACACCATGCCCTGCATTGTGCGGGATATGGACGATGACACCGCCATTATTTTGATGGTGGATTCCAACTGCCAGCGTGAGCATATTCTGCCAAGCGAAAAGGCCAAGGCGTACCAGATGAAGTTGGAGGCGATAAAAAGAAAGGGCGGCAGACCGTCAAAAATAAATTCGGGCCAAGTTGGCCCGAATTATTTTGAGCGTCGTTCCAATCAAATAGTCGCCGATGAAGCCGGAGAAAGTGTAAAACAAGTTCAGCGTTTTATCCGCTTGAACAAACTGACCCCTGACCTGATGCAGCTTGTGGATGACGGCAGACTCAAGACCACCCCTGCAGTGGAGTTGAGCTACCTGACACCGGAGGAGCAGGAAGAATTTCTCTCTTACATGGAAGAAGAAGGCTGCACGCCTTCTTTGTCACAGGCGCAAAAGCTCAAAGCCGCCAGCAAGGAGAGCGTCCTGACAAAAGACAAAATTCACGAGATCATGTCTGCCCGTTCCCCCAGCGTAAAGCCGCGCGAGCCGCAGCTCACGATTGCCGTTTCCAAGGTCGAGCGCTATTTCCCCAAAGGTTTTACCAGTGACCAAATGCAGAATCTCATTGTAAAGCTGTTGGAAAACTACTACCGAAGCCACCAGCATGACAGCCGATGAGGTGTTCCTATGACAAGAGTTTTAGTTGTGGAACCCGGTTACTGCCCCTATCAGGCAGGCTTTGCCAGCGCGGCAGAGGCCGTAGCGCAGGTCGTTGAGGGAGATCACCAGCTTTTGAAACCGTTTGGAACCCCCAAAATCGGGCTGATATGCAGCTGTGAGCAAAGCCGACTGAAATACAACCGGCAAATCAACGATGACGGGCTGACCATCCGAGGTCGGTTTTTGATCTGCGGGCTGAACGGAGATAAGATTGTGGGTTTATCCAAGGAACAGGCAGACCGATACAGCCGCCTGCTGTTTCTGCCGCAGGTGGAGGATATGCGGTCCAATGATTTTCCGGCAGCGAAGATTCGCCCGCAGGACGAGCGCTTTGGAAGTAAGATTTCTTTTTGGGAAAGGTTGAGTCGATGATGGATATGAATTATAAAGGCACCGTAATGCATATCGGCGCTGCCCCTGCAGAAGAACAGATCTACTGTTACAGCACCTCAGACGAAGCACAGGAAAACGCCTGTATTGGGCACCTGCGCGGGGATTTTGGTGCGGATGGCGAGGGCTTTTTTACAAGCTGGTTTCCGCACACCGGAAAAATCATGGCGGAGGATGCGCACAAAATCTTCTGCACAGAGCTGGATCATGTGGTGTCGGCTCTGCGCGAAAATGGTTTGCTGAAAGACCGCGCCACCATGGCTAAGCATACCGCACGATGGCAGGAAGCCCGAATTCCCTTGCGTGATTGTGTCCAGCTGGCGCTGTGCATCGAAACGCAGCGCCGACTGTTTTACCTGCGGTGCAATCCTATGCGCGGCGAATGCAATTTTTACCTGTATGCCTACCGCAAAGCGGCTCTGATAGAAGTACAGCGCAAGGCAAAAAATATGCCGGAATTTTGCAATATACGCCTGCGCAGCACCGGCGAGCCCATTGCCATCAAATACGGCGTACCCGGATATATTCCGCTGAAAAGCCTTACCGGCAGCAAGGCGGAAATAGACAACCGCATTGCGGAACTGAATCAACACCATGGTGCCGACAAGGCGCAGATTGCCGCGATGGAAGCAGGCTCGTTGTTTGGCTGGCATATTCCTGCTGCAAATCCGAATATGTACGATGAAAACGGCCTGCCCCGCAGAAGAAACAAGGAGAATCACCGCGATGAATCAATACGATAATGTCATCGGCTATATCGAATATCTTGACAATGCCGGATGTGTTCAGGAGCGTCTTCCGTATGTCGATGCAGAGGAATTCAAAACCAGAATTTATGCTTCTTTGTATTGCGGCGAGCCCATCATTCCGGTTGTGTTTCCGGAAAATCTCAGCCAGCCACTTACTTTTGAAAAGGGCACCATTTTTCCGTGGGGGCTGCGAAGTGAAAAGCATGAGCTGCTGCCGTATGAGATCTACCAGACCAACGACCGGAAGATTGCGTTTTTACGGTATGACTACACCAAAGACCATATAAATGCTGCATCCTATAAGCTGGTGTACCGCGGGCAGATGGAATGCTGGCAGACGCTGGACAGCCTTTACTGCCTGCACAATCAGGAAAACCGCCCCAACGGCAGAAAGATGCGCTCTTTGTCGGTCAGCGATATTATTGTGACGCATGAGGGCAGTCAGGCACACGCCTATTATGTGGAACCGATTGGCTATAAACAGGTGGATGCCCTGCTGCCGGGGCTGGAACAAGCCAAGAAACGCAGCGTTACGCGCGAAGAACGATAAGGAGATGCGCCATGGCTAAATTTCAGGACATTCGTGCGCTTGTCAAGCAGCAGCTGCAAGCCGTCACGAAAAATGGCGAGTGCTGGAAAGCATTTTTGCACACAGCGGCCATCGCCTATAACTATAACTTTCCCAACCAGCTGCTGATTTACTGCCAGAATCCCACCGCAACAGCGGTAGCGGATATGGAATACTGGAACAAAGAAGCAGGTCGTCAGGTCAAGCGCGGCGCGCACGGCATCCCGGTACTGGATGTCAAAAAGGAAATGATGGCACTGCGGTATCTGTTCGACATTTCCGATACGATCCCGCAGGCGAGAACCGACAAAGGTCTGCCGTGGGCAGTCACCGACCAAAACTGGAAACCCGTGTGGGATAAAATCATCCGCGACAATCAGGCAGACAGTATCCAGAACGCCTTGCTGATGCTTTCCACCGCCTATGTTGCCCAACGCCGCGGGATGTTTCTGCAAGCGCTGGCACAGTCGGTAGACGGCAGCAGTTTGCAATGGGCAAAGCCGGAGGAACAACAGCAGCTGTTTTTACAACTCATTACCCAAAGCTGCCTGTATATTGCAGCACTGCGGTGCGGTGTGGATACGCAGCGGCTGGATCTGTCTGCCTTTGATTCTGTCGGGCAGTTTGATACCAAAGCTATGGCGTTTTGTCTGGGCAGTGCCTGCCAGCGTGCCTCCAAACCCCTTATGCACCAAATCGGCAGCATCGCGCGGGAAATCGACAGTGTTGCAAGGAAAGAAAAAGTCCGCTATTATGGTGGCGAACAAGCGATAACAAACCACAACAAGGAGGCCGACCATGGAGTACAAAATGGCGAACGAATTCGTGATCCCGAACCTGATGCTGGAAGAAACGCCGAAGCCGGAGATCGGCAAGTACGGCAGTATGCGCAAGAATTTTCTGGCGGAGGAAGCACCGATCCTGTACGAGATGATGCAGATGGAGGGAACGCTGTACCCGCATCTGGCAGAGATCAACAGCACAGTGAACCAGCAGATCGAGCAGACCGTGCAGCTGCTGATGCAGCAGACCGCAGCGCCCGACCGGAAAACGGACCCGCTAGGCTGGACGCAGTGGATGAACGCACTGAAAGCCCAAGCCGAGGAACTGGCGATGAAACAAATCTACAGCCTGTAACAGAACCCCCTTTAGAGGAGAGCGTGCAAACGCCCTCCTCTTTTTCTATCCCAACTCCCGACCTGCCGCCGCTGGATGACAGCCTGATTCTGGGCTTGCTGGCGCAGCAGACCAGCACCCGTGCCGACAACGCAGATATTCTTGCATATTTTGAAAAGCACCCTGACCTTGCATCGCGCAGTGAATTTTGCAGAACCAGCTACAAACAGATCTACACACAACTATCAGTGGGCGAACGCATGGCGGGATTTATCCGGCATGACCAGTATCTGGAACTTTGGGAGGGCAACTACCTGACCAAAACCGCGCAGAGCAACCTGACATGGGATGCGGTTTCGGATAAAATTGCTGCCCTGATCGAACAGGGACAGTTGCCGGTGCCCATCCGCACCACTGCCCCGAAGCCGGAATTGGAACAGCTGACCCTGACCCCGGAGCAGAGCGATGCAGTCGGGCTTTCGGACTCGCAAAAGCAGCAGAAAGTCATTGAGGAAGCTGCGAAACGCAAGGACTGGAAAAGCCCGACCATTGATGCTTCCGGCAAGTATGTCACCGAACAAGATATTACGGATGTGCTATGCAGCGGCAGCGGCTTTGCGGGCGGTCACTTCCGTCTGCAAGAATACTTTTCCGCCCCGCAGCTGCCCACGGAAAAAGAACAGGCTGACCACCTGAAAAAGGAATTCGGCATCGGCGGCCGCACTTGGAAATTCACAGACGGGCAAGGCGGCTGGGTGAGTTATGACAGCAAGGGCTTATCCGTGCAGCGCGGCTTCTATAGCGACACCAACAGTTATCGCCGCCTGCTGCGCTGGTCGGAGGTTGCCAAGCGATTGCGGCTTTTGGTCCACAACGACCAGTATTTGACCTCTGAGGAAAAAACAAAGTACAATGCATGGCTTGCCGAGCAGCAGCTGCACCGGCAAACGGTTGAAGCTGCCCTGACCCACGCCAAAACGGCCATCTCCGATTTCTGTGAACGCGAAGGGCTGAGCGAACTGGATTTTTCGGACCTTACGCACATCGACTTTGCATACTCCACCACCGAGGACAGCAAGCACGATGTCCAGATCTATGCCAACCTGATGCGCAGCGAGATCTGCTATGAGGTTGACAACCGGATCGTACATATCGACCACTTTGAAGATAACGACACGCTGGCCGAGCAAGGCATAGCCGGGGCAAGTTTTGAGGATTTCATCAGCGAAGCCGAGGAAGCTTTTGAAGAGCAGCAGGCTCCGCAAAAGGCACCAGAAAAGAAGCCGCTGGCTGCCGGGGATACCATTTATCTGGAAAACGACCACCCCTTTACGGTGGAGGAGATCGGCATCTTTGATGTGCATCTGCGTGATGAGGATTTTCCGCTGATTGGGCGCGCCGTCAGCCGTGCGGAGTTTGCAAGGCTGCTGGCGGCGAACCCTAAAAACAATGCGCTGGCGGCACCCGAATTACCCAATCTACCGGACGCCGGTGAGGCGGCAGAGGTTGTTGAGGGTGAAGTCTTAGAACCGTCAGAAGAACCCGCAGAAGAAACCTCGTCTGGTTTTGGCGAGCAGGTCTTGCAGGCTGCGGAACTCATTGCCCTCAAAGAAGCCTATGCACCGAACAACTATATCCCGCCGCAGGAACCTGCACCCCCGCGCACACCGCGCGAAAAGTTTGCCTCCAACATCACCGCAATTCGCACTTTGAAATCCATCGAAAAGCGTATGGCGGACGGCGGTCCCCACGCAAACGGCGAAGAACAGGAAATCCTTGCGCAATACTCCGGCTGGGGCGGTTTGTCCGACGCCTTTGAACCCAACAAGGACAGCTGGCACGGCGAATACACCGAGCTGAAAAGCCTGCTGACAGAGAAAGAATACGCTGCTGCCCGCAGCAGCACCCTGACCGCCTTTTACACCCCGCCCGAAGTCATTGACGCAATGTACACCGCCCTGCGCAAAATGGGCGTGGGTGCCGGTACGATTCTGGAACCGAGTATGGGCGTGGGCGCGTTTTTTGGACAAAGCCACAGCTATTTGTATGAGCCGACCACCCGCCTGTTCGGCGTGGAGCTGGACAGCCTGACCGGCAGAATTGCCCGCCAGCTGTACCAGAAAGCCAACATCCAAATTACCGGCTTTGAGAAAGCCGACCTGCCCGACAGCTTTTTCGATGTGGTCATCGGCAATGTGCCGTTTGGGGATTACAGCGTGGTTGACCCGCAGTACAATCGGCTGCATTTCAAGATCCACGATTACTTTTTTGCCAAATCCATCGACAAGCTGCGCACGGGCGGTATCATCGCCTTTATCACCACCAGCGGCACGCTGGACAAAAAGAGCGAAGAAGTGCGCAGGTACATCAATGCCCGATGCGACTTTATCGGTGCCGTGCGCCTGCCGGATTCCACTTTTAAGTCAGCCGGAACCAAGGCTATGGCGGATATTATCTTCCTGCAAAAGCGTGACCGCATTCTGGAGCAGGACGCGGGTTGGCTGCACACCACCCAGACCGAGGACGGACTTTCCCTCAACAGCTATTTTGCCGAGCACCCCGAAATGGTCTGCGGTACGCTGAAAACCGTCAGCGGTCCGTATGGTCCGACCCTGACCTGCGAAGCGTTTGCCGATAAACCTCTTGCCAATATGCTGAAAGAGGCCATGTCCCACCTGCACGCTGAATTTCACTTTCAGGACATCGAGCTGCAGGAATCCGGCGCTGTCGAAGCCAGCATCCCCGCCGAACCCGATGTGCGCAATTTCAGCTTTTGTATCCGTAACGGCAAATTCTATTACCGTGAGAACGCCATTATGCGCGAGGTTTCCCTTGGTGCCACCTCCGCGGCGCGTATGCGGCAGCTGATCGAACTGCGGGACACCACGCGGGAACTGATCCAAGCCCAGCTGGAAGATATGCCGGATGAAGTCGTCACGGAGCTGCAAGCCAAACTCAACCGCCAGTATGACCACTACCACAGTAAGTTTGGACTCATCAACAGCCGTGGTGCATCGCTGGATATGCGGGATGACAGCGGATATTTCCTGCTGTGCTCCTTGGAAAACCTCGACAGCGAGGGTAACTTCGTCGGCAAGTCGGATATGTTTTCAAAGCGCACCATCCGCGCTGCCCGCCCTGCTGAGCGCGTGGAAACAGCCAGTGAGGCGCTGGCGCTGAGTGTCGGTGAGCGCGCAGGCATCGACTTTGGGTATATGCAGCAGCTGACCGGCAAGGACAAAGATACATTGGTGAACGACCTGCAAGGCGTTATCTTTGCCGACCCCTTGGAAAAGAACTCTGATGGTGAACCGCGCTACTATACCGCCGATGAATATCTTTCCGGTGATGTGCGCCACAAATTGCAGGTAGCAAAGCTGGCGGTACAAAACAACCCCGCTTTTGCTGTGAATGTACAGGCACTGGAAACCGTGCAGCCGAAGGACTTGGAGGCCAGCGAAATTGCCGTGCGTCTGGGTGCCACTTGGCTGGCACCTGAACTCATCAAGCAGTTTGCCGATGAATTGGTGGACGCGCCTTACTATGTGCGGGACCGCGTGAAGGTGTTGTACATCCCACTGACCGGCGTTTGGAATGTGACCAACAAGAGCTTTACGGGCGGCAACATTAAAGCCACCGTGACCTACGGCACCCAGCGCGCCAACTTCTACCACATCTTAGAAGAAAGCCTGAACCTGCGGGATGTGCGCATTTTTGACACCAAGGAGGATATGCAAGGCAACAAAATCCGCGTTCTGAACGCCGCTGCCACGCAGGAAGCCCAGATGAAACAGCAGCAGATCGAGGACGCTTTCAAGGACTGGATCTGGAAGGACCCGACCCGCCGCCAGATGCTGGTAAAGGAATACAATGAACGGTTCAACTCCCTGCGCCCCCGCGAATACGATGGCAGCCATATTCTGTTCCACGGTATGTCGCCCGAAATCACGCTGCGCCCACACCAGAAAAACGCCATCGCACATATTCTGTACGGCGGCAACACGCTGCTGGCGCACGTCGTAGGCGCGGGTAAAACCTACGAAATGGTCGCTGCAGCGATGGAAAAGAAACGCCTTGGGCTTTGCACCAAGACCCTGATCTGCGTCCCCAACCACCTGACCGAGCAGCTTGCCGGAGAGGCTTTGCAGCTGTACCCCAACGCAAATATTCTTGTAGCGCGCAGGACGGATTTTGAAAAAGCCAACCGAAAACGGTTCTGTGCCAAAATTGCAACTGGCAATTATGACATCATCGTGATCGGGCACAGCCAGTTTGAGCGCATCCCGCTGTCACAGGAACGGCAGGTCGAATACCTGCAAAGCCAGATCCACGATGTGATCAACCAAGTGGCACAGCTGAAAGAAGAACGCGCCGAGAACTTCACCGTCAAACAGATGGAGCGTATGCGCAAGCAGCTGGAGAAGAAGCTGGATAAGCTCAACGACCAGTCCCGCAAGGATGATGTAGTGACCTTTGAACAGCTGGGCGTGGACAGCCTGATGGTGGACGAAGCGCACGCTTTCAAGAACCTTGCGGTGCTTTCCAAAATGCGCAATGTGGCGGGTATATCTCAAACCGAGAGTCAGCGCGCCAGCGACCTATATATGAAATGCCGCTACCTTGACGAAATCACCGGCAGCCGCGGCGTGGTGTTTGCCACGGGTACGCCCATCAGCAACTCTATGGCAGAGCTGTACACGATGCAGCGGTATCTGCAGCGGGAAACCTTGGAGCAGCACGGGCTTTCCTCCTTTGATGCGTGGGCATCTACCTTTGGGGAAACCGTGACAGCCGTGGAGCTTGCGCCGGAAGGTACAGGCTACCGCACAAAAACAAGATTCTCCAAATTCTATAATCTGCCGGAATTGATGAGTATGTTCAAGCAGGTGGCGGATGTGCAGACGGCGGATATGCTCAACCTGCCGGTGCCTAAACTGGTGGGCGGCAAGCCCATCAATGTGGCACTGCCGCCAAGCCCCCAGCAAAAGCAGATGGTGGCTGACCTTGCCGACCGCGCCGAGGAAATTCGCGCGGGAAATGTAGACCCCACCGAGGACAATATGCTCAAGGTGACCAATGACGGCAGAAAGCTGGCGCTGGATCAGCGGCTGATCGACCCCAATTTACCCGAAAACCCCAACGATAAAGTCCACGCCTGTGCCGAGAATGTGTACCGTATCTGGAACGATACCAAGGAGAAGCGCCTGACCCAGCTGGTGTTTTGCGACTTATCCACCCCGAAACTGGACGGCTTTAATGTGTACGATGATTTGCGCAATCTGCTGATTTCCATGGGCATCCCCGAAAACGAGGTGCAGTTCATCCACAGCGCCAACACCGAGGCGCAAAAAGCCGAGCTGTTTGCCAAGGTGCGCAGCGGTGATGTGCGCGTGCTGATGGGCAGCACCGGCAAGATGGGCGCAGGCACTAATGTGCAGCGCTTACTTGTGGCAACGCACCATCTGGACTGCGGCTGGAAACCCTCTGACATTGAGCAGCGCAACGGGCGTATGATTCGCCAAGGCAACACCAATGCCGAGGTGTATGAGTATCGATATGTCACGGAATCTTCATTCGACAGCTATATGTGGCAACTTTTGGAAACCAAACAGAAGTTCATCGGACAGGTTATGACCAGCAAAAGCCCTGCCCGCAGTGCGGACGATTTGGACGATGCTGCGCTCTCCTACGCCGAGGTAAAGGCGCTGGCTGCCGGGAATCCGAGGATCAAGGAAAAAATGGACCTTGATATTCAGGTGGCGCGGCTCAAGACGCTGAAAACCGCCTACAACAACGAGCATTACCGGCTGGAGGATGCGATTACACAAGGGTTCCCCGCAGAAATGCGCAAGACCGCCCAGCAGCTGGAAAACGCCAAAGCGGACACAGCGTTGCTACAGCAAAACACCAAGCGCGATGCGGACGGCAAGGATGTGTTCGCCATTACCTTGATGGACACGATTTACACCAAGCGCGAGGACGCGGGCAAAGTCCTGCTGGGGTTGCTGGGTATGGCGATGAACCGCACCGAGCCGGTTTCCATCGGGCGGTACAAGGGCTTTGATTTGCAGATCGCCTATTTTGCAATGGACAAAATGTATCTGGCGTATCTTGTGGGCAACGGCATCAACCCGGTGCAGCTGGGCGCGGATGCTGTCGGCAACACCATGCGTCTGGACAACTGCCTGCACAACTTGCCGCAGAGCGTGACCGACCTTGAATCTAAATTGGTGCAGCTGCGAAAACAGCTGGAAAACGCCAAGGAACAGCTTGCGCAGCCCTTCGCACAGGCAGACGAGCTGGCTGAAAAGAGCAAGCGCCTTGCCGAGCTGGAGGCGCTTTTGAACCTGAATGATAAAGATATTGTGCTGGATACCGTGCCGGACGAAGATCAACAGTGTCGTTCGGACAATCGACAGCGTGGACAGGCAAGGTAGAAGGTTTTACTATGAAAGAAAGAAGAAGCAACCGGGTCAGAGATGGCCCCCCGCAAGGAGTTATCAAGATGAAAAAATGGATCGTAATGCTTGCAATGCTGTCCTTATTGACAGCCTGCGCACAGACACCGGAACCGGAATCCGCTGAATTGACGGAGCTGTCGGCAGCGACATCGGAAAGTGCAGACGCCGACGAAACACCTGCGCCTATTTCGTCTGCCGAGCCGACTGCCGAGCCGACAGCAACCCCGAAACCGGCCGCCACACCCGCGCCGACACCTTCGGCAACACCTGCCGCTACCCCCGCGCCGACTCCTGCCCCTACGCCGGAATCCACAGCAACACCGACGGCAAAACCTGCCCCGGCGCAGGTGAGCATGAGCTATGGTGCCGTGCCCTTTGATTTGGCGGCAGGCACCGAACAGTGGTGGAGCATTGACAGCTCCGATTCCGCTTATTGGGCGGTACAGGAAAACATCAACGCCCTGCGTGCCGCCGGTGGTCTGGCACCGCTGACCATGGACAGCGGATTGAGCGCCGCTGCCGATGCCCGATGCGAAAGTTTTGTGGCGGGCGGTCCCTTTGACCACAGCGGCATGACCACCCGCAGCGAGATCTGCGCCGCCGGTCCGCTGGGTTCTGCCAGCGCCGTTTGCACAGGCTGGCAGGGCAGCCCTGCCCACTACGCCAACATTATGGAACCCAGCTTCACCAGCATGGGTGTGGGCTGCTGGTTTTGCCAAACGGCAGAGGGGCAATACACCTACTGGGTCGTGACCTTTAACTGATGCACGGCAACGGGATTCACTACAAGAATAACGCATATTAACCAAGTAAGTTCATTTCTGTTAGGCTTGAACACAGCACCTGAGCGCTCACATTTGTGGGCGCTTTTTTATTTGGAGGAATTCTATGGACATTGAAGCTTTACTTAGAAAAGCCGAGCAAGACGGCTGCATGGTCGTGCTGAACGACATTGCCCCCAATCGAGAACGCAACGAGTTGGTATTTCGTGTGCCGGAAAGCGTATACGACACCCCTGTTGCTGCGCTCGACATAGACGAAGGCACAAAAAGTGCGCTGCAAAAGCAAAAAATCACGGTTTTGGAGCATCTGCTGCACCGCCTTGCGGTGGGGAAAAATGCGGAAAAATCGTTGCATATCGCGCAGGATGCCGCCGAGCAGGTCGTGAATGCGGTGATCGAAACCGCTTACCGCAGTCTTTCCGAACCTGAAAAGCGGAATTTCTGGGAAAGAATTCTGCACAACACGGACGGTGATGCAATGTGAAAAACGATCCCCTTGTCGCTAAGCTGTACAACAAAATGCAGCAGGAGCAAAACGAATACCGTGCGTGGCTGCTTGTACAGCCGCCCGAAGAAATTTTGAACCACGCGTATGAGTACAGCTCCCGTGAGGATATCCTCATTGCTCTTGAAAATGCTTCGCTGCGTCCTGCACAGCTGCGCGCTTTGTTGGAATCCCAAGCACCGCTGGCGGACATTTACAAAGACTACCGCGATTGCGATACCAATACACTGAATGTTATGACCTTGTGCATAGCGGATCGCGCCGACATCGACCTGATGGAAAGCACGAAAAAGGACTGGCCGCCCGTTTACTATCAGACCGGACGATACGCCCACGAACACGAGGAACTGCCGCAATACCGCGCCTCCATGAAGTTGAACGAGGAATGCCGCGATGAAATTGATGACGCCATTTCTTACAACTATAACGGCTTGTGCCTGGATGACGGTGCCGTGCAGCAGGTATTGGCAGGATACGGCGCAGAACGCACCCGCTATATTGTTGCAGCAGCCATCCAAGTGCGGGATGGGGATGCACGAATTTCCCCGCAGAATCGAAGATGGGCGGATTCTGTGCGAAAGATCAAAGACATCAATGCTGATGGGTACGACAAGGCGGCGTATTACGCCAATTTGCAATCTCATGCCGGGTTGATTGATATTTTTACTTCTCGCCTGCGTCAGTTGGAACGCGATAAAACAACCCCCGAAAGATAAAAGAGGTGTTACCCATGAATCGAAAAACAAAATGGAGCCACCGCCTTCTGGCGCTGGCTTTGGCAGCCGTGATGTGCTGCACTTACTTACCCGTCAGTGCGTTTGCCGAAACGCCACCGCCGCAGGAAAGCACGGTCGCTGCTGAGGAACAACAGACCGATGAAACCGAAACTGACAACGGACAGACCGATGCCAGCAGCCCCGACCCCGGAGCAGCTACCGAGGAAAGCACGGCACCAACCACAGACGAGCCTGCTGAAGAAAGCGAACCTTACACCTTTGACGGTGAAATCCTCTACGCGGATATGCCGGACGCCCCCACAGGCTCTTATATCGGCAGCTATGGTTTGCCGGTGGCGACCGGCGAAACCAAAATCGGGCTTGGCGCGTGGGATGCCGATTTGGAACAGGATAGCTATTTGAGTGCCGAGGCGCTGGACAGCGACAACATGACGCTGGCGGCACCCCTGCTGGAAGATGCCGACTACGCCATTGTGCCGATTCTGGCGCAGGTGGAGTACCCCGCCGACGGCAGTACGCTCGATTTGGTTCTGCCGGACGGTGTGACCCTGCTGGACTACTACGGCGAGCCCGTCAAGGATGCCGAAAGTCTGCAGCATAGCAAATACAGCGAAACCTCTGCTGCTGCGCTGGGCGTGTATGTGCAGGCGGATGCGGATTTTACCGCGCAGCTGGTTTATACCGCCCCGGACGGCAGCTGTCTGACCAAAACCTTGCAGGTGACCATCGACCGCAATGCGACTGCCGAGTTTCCTTTCCCCGACAGCGAAATTGCCGCCTTTGCCGAGCGCCCCACCCCCGCGGTGACAAGCGGCAAAATCACCAAGGTTGCCAAGGTCAACGGCACTTGGCTGATCTGGTTCAACGGCGAACCCGCCTACTGCTGTACCCACGGTGCCAACGGTCAGCCTGCGGGCTGCCCGACATACACCTATGTGAACACTTCCACGGTCAACGCAGACCAGTGCATCCCCGGCGACCACTACGGCAATCAGATTCGCATCTGGGGCGGCTTGAACCAGCTCGCTTTGAGCGATGCAGAGGATCTGCCCGCAGTTTTTTCCGCGGACGAGGGTGAAGAAACCTCTCTTTTGGATTTCTGTGCATCAATTTATGACGATGTACAGATGTATATTATCGAAAACTTCCCCGAAAGCACCGCCGCGGAAATCTATCTTGCCTCTGCCGACGAGCTGCTGAACGGCGTCGAAACCTATGCCTCCGCCCGCGGCTACTACACCTACATCTATAATCCCGGTCGCGCAGGGTGGCAGACCGTTGCCTTGATTGGTCCTGAGATCGGCGAGGAAGAACCTGAGCCGGAACCTGTTGTGCAGGAATACTACGCCAGCTGGGAGGCCCCGGCCCAGACCGCCAGCGGCAGTTTTGATTTTTCCTATGGAATCCGCGCGGATAAGATCCAGCTGAAAACGCAGGAAAAGGTGGACGGCGCGACCATCGAGATCGAGCCCATCACCAAATCCGGCAGCATTGACGGCGGCAGCTGGAGCATCAGCCCGGCAGACAAGCAGACTGTAACAACCAGCGGTCATACCGCCGATGACAACTACCAGAAGAACGGCGGCGACGCAGCCGCAAGCTGGAGTCTGCACTATGCCGTTACCAAAACCTCCGGCACTCGCAACGGACAGGTTGGTCCTTTCACCACGCAGGAGGCTGCTGATGCGGCCGCCAGCAGCGCCCGCGATTCAGCAATTGTGGAATTACAGGGTGAGGCCCAGAACGCTGTCAACAACGCTATAGCAGCGGCCAAAGCGCAGCTGGGCAGCGTCCAGTTCCGCTATGAAGAAATCACAGTGCCGTATGGATTCGGCAAGTACTGGGGCACAAACGGCAGCAGCCAGACGATCTCGGTACCCGCAAACACCAACAACGACTATGTTATGAAAAATGGCGAGTGGAGTTTGCAGGTCAACCTCAAGAAAACCGACAGCGAAACCGGCAACCAGATTGCTGCCGACGCGCAATATGAGATTTTCCAGTGGGATACTGTAACAGGCAAATACCAGCCCACCGGCGGTTACAACACTTACAGTGTGCAGCGCCAAGGCGATGGCACTTATGCGGTCATCAACAGCGCTGCCTATGCCGTCAATGACGCGATGCGCCACACGCTGTATTACACCCAGCGTAATGCGGGCAAGTTTATCCTTGTGGAAACCAAAGCCCCTGCCGGGTATTTTGGCGACTGGACGGACATCGACCACCCCGGCACGGCAGGAACGCCCTTGGGCAAGCGTGCCTATTATGTAGAAATCAACAAGGATACCAACAACACCGTGCTTTGGCTGGACAATGCCGACTACAACGCCGACATTCTGACAGCCGACAAGGGCGGCACCAAGCTGGTCACCAGCAATGGCGTAGAAACCACCGTCACGATTTCCAATGTGTACAAGAACCCCACCCGCATTTACAGCACCGACAACAGCGGCAAAGCTGCCAACGAGGACAGCTACACCACCACCGCCACGGACGGCGTAATGAAAAACGACCGTACCTTGGGCGAAATCAGCATTTCCAAGGTGGACTTGGATGCTGCAAAGTACGTTGAAAATCACGGCAACGCCGCGCTGGACGGTGCCGTGTACGACCTCTACGCTGCCGAGGACATCACCCATCCGGATGGCGTGACCGGCGTGGTGGACTACTCCAAAATTGTGGATGCGAACGGCAATCCCATCTGGCATACCACAATCCGCAACAACAGCGGGCAGTGGGTATCTGACTATCTGCCTGTGCTGAAGAAAGACCATCTTATTGCCAGCGCCAAAATTGAGAACGGCTGGCTGTGCTTCAGCAATTTGTACCTCGGCAAATATTATGTCGTAGAACGCTCCACCGGCGTGGTTATCCCGCTGCGTGACGGCGCTCTTGCTGTTTCCGGCACCTATCCCACCGTGGACAGCCGCACCAAGGCAGCCACCGGGCGGACCGCCGCGCTTGCCAAGAACGGCAGCGGCCAGTACACGGATTGGGTGTACAAGAACCAGTTTTCTACAGTCTCTAAAGGTAAAGCGTTGGATGGCTCTTGGACCTACGATGCCTATTACCTGTCCTTTGCAGACGGCTACCTCTGCGATGAGCATAACTACTACATCACGTCTGCCTATTCTGATGAGGGTTGGTATGTAGAAAAGACCACCTTTGCCGACAATCGACAGGCAGCCGGTGAACAGATCGACAAGACCAGCTACAGCGCCAATTACCACATCCATGCTGACAATGCGCTGGCCGAGAGCCAAGACCAAGTTGCCAAAGGCAATGTGGAAATCAGCAAAATCGTATCCTCCAGCGGCCAAAGCAATGGACTGGAACTGGAGGGCGCGGGCTTTACATTCTTCCTTGTGTCCGACCTGTCCAAACTGAAGCAGTTTGAGCAGACCCGCAGCGGAAGCTACACCCTGCAAAGCATTTTGGATGCCTACATTGATAAGACCTACGATAACGAGCATCCGAAGTGGGATTTTTCTGCGGAAACGCAGGCCATCGCAAAGACCTATGAGGTCAACGCTGACGAAATTGCCGCCTACAACAAAACTCTGACGGCGGCAGGTGAGAACAAGAATGGCAAGGGCAACGGCTGGCAGCCCACCGGCAGCGCCAACGAATACCAGCTTGCCGAGATTTTCAGCAATGACACCGGGAATATTCGTGTGCAGGGCTTGCCCTATGGCACTTATCTGGTCGTGGAAACCACCGTACCGCACGACCTGTTCCAAGCTGAACCTTTTATTGTCACCGTTGACCCCGAACAGGATAACAACCCGTGGGGCGCTATGGCCACCCCCAAGGACAGCGTAATGACAGGCTCTGACAGTTATCAGAAATTTACGGTACTGGACGAGGAAATCGAAGTTTATCTTCGCATCACAAAAATTGACGAGGAAACCGGCAAACCGGTACTGCTGCCCGACACCGCTTTCCAAATCTACTGGCTGGACGAGCAGGGGCATTACCGTTATGACAGCAACGGCAACCCGAAGCTCGTCACAATGACCGATACTGTCAACGGCCATCTGACAAAAGATGTAAACACTTTTCATACCAACGGCGAGGGCATTCTGACCTTGCCCGAAAAGCTGCCATTGGGCAAGTATCGCATTGTAGAAGTCACCGGCCCGAACGGATTCTACAACGAATGGCTGGATTCTGCCGGGTACGAAAACGGGGTCCTTGCCGATGATGCCGATGGCAGCTACTATGTGGATTTTGAAATCACCACAGACCGCATTTATGCAGCCACCGGCGACAAAAACGAGAACGGCATGGATACCCTTGTGATTGGTGAAAACTACTCTAACCATGAGACGCTGGGCAAATTGACGATCCGCAAAACAGGCGAGGTCTTAGCTGGCTGGAAAACAGAAGTTGGCGCACTTGACCCGTGGATGACGGGCGAAGCGGAGAATGGCAATTTCACCTACGAAACCCGACCGCTGGCCGGTGCCGAGTATACCATCACGGCAGCCGAGGACATCTACACGCAGGATCGCCAGCTTGATAACTACGGCAACCGCACCCTCTGGTACGCCAAGGGCGATGTGGTGGCAGTCGTAACCACAGGTGACGGCACTGCCGACACTGCCGTCTTTGCCCCTGCGCGCACGGCGGCGACCTATGATTTTCTGTCCGTCATCCACGATGGCACGGTTGGCGAAGTCAGCGTGACCCTGCCGCTGGGCAGCTACCACATTGAGGAAACCAAGCCGCCTTACGGCTATATCGGCACCCCTGAAAGCTATGATGTCACCTTTGCATGGGATAACGAACGGAACGATGTGGTTATGGCCACGAGCATTGCCAAGGTTGACGGCGTTGCATCTTCCCAGAGTTTTGAGGTCGTGCGCAGCAAGGATGCCAACGCCGATTTCACCGAGCAGCAAACCTTAAAATTCTACAATGACCGCGAAAAGGCCAAAATTGGCATCTACAAAACCGACTTGGAAAGCGGCAAATACCTTGCGGGTGCGGTATTCAACCTGTACGCTGCCGACGATATTTACAGCGTGGACGGAAAGCTGCTGTTTGCAGCGGGCGAACTGGTCGCCACCAGCCCCGAAACTGGCGCAGACGGCTACACCTATTTTGACTGCGATATTCCTATTCGCGGCGAGTATTACGGCAGCAGCATCCGCAAGGACGCCACCACCAACAGCGGTAATTACATCGTCAAGGAACTCCGCGCCCCTCTCGGCTATTACGTCAACGAGGAGCCGATGAAAGTCACTTTCACCTATGATGGACAAGCTATTATGGTGCTGGATAACACCTGTGCCAACAAGCCTACGGAAATGTGGGTAAGCAAACGTGACCTTACCAACGACGAGGAACTGCCCGGCGCTACACTTGCTATCAAGGACATGGATGGCAACATCGTAACCACATGGGTGTCCACCGATGAACCGCATCGCGTGACCGGGCTGCATTTCGGTGAATCTTACACACTGACGGAGATCCGCGCCGCTGGTGGGTACGCACTGGCCGATAATATTACGTTCCGCCTGATTCAGAAAACTGACGAGGGCGGCAATCCTTTGGAGGAGTGCCAAGTTTACTATCTGACCACCAAGAACATTTTGTTCTGGAAGTGGGATGACTGGAGACTGCTGGACGATGCCACCGTTATTATGCGGGATGATATTACCAAGGTGCAGATTTCCAAGAAAGACCTTACCACCAAGGAAGAACTTCCCGGTGCGGAACTTACGCTTACCGATGAAAAAGGCAACGAAATTGACCGCTGGGTTTCTACCGATGCACCGCACTACATGGAAAGGCTGCCTGCTGGCAAGTATACTTTGACCGAGGTGACTGCCCCGGACGGTTATGCCATTGCGGAGCGTGTGGAGTTTGAGGTACTGCCCACAGGTGAGGTGCAGACCTTTGAAATGTTTGATGATACCATCAAGGTGAAAATTTCCAAGGTAGACATCACCACCAACGAAGAACTTCCCGGCGCAGAACTGGTTATCAAGGACAAGGACGGCACCGAGATTGACCGTTGGATTTCCACAAACGAACCGCATTATGTGGAAAAGATGCCTGCAGGAGATTATACACTGACGGAAATCACCGCACCCAGCGGCTACAAGGTTGCAGAAAGCATCGACTTTACCGTTCTGCCCACCGGCGAGATGCAGACCGTGGTAATGAAAGATGCTCGCGAGGACACCCCGACACCTACCCCCGACAACACGCCGACCCCGAACCATACCCCGCAGCCAACGCCGAACACGACCCCAGCGCCGACACCCGTGCCCGCTGCACCCACTGCACCCCCCACGCCGCTGCTGACGATTCCTAAGACCGGCGATAATTCTCCGCTGGGGTTGCTGCTGGCGATTGCGGGAATCTCTCTTGTAGGGTTGGCAATTTTGATCTATAAGAGTGCCCGCAGCAAGGAATTGGCTCCCCGCACCGATGAGGATAATGACACCGAGGAATAAGCAAAAATGAAGTACACTTATCAGACGGACGGTCCACGCGGACCGCCCGCTTTTTATTGGAGAAAAAACATGAAACATATTTTAAGTTGCAGTTTCGGAAAAGACAGTATCGCCACCGCGCTGCTGGCCTTGCAGCATGGTGAACCGCTGGACGAACTTGTGTATTGCGAGGTCATGTTCAGCGAGGAAATATCCGGCGAGCTGCCCGAACACAACCGATTTATCCACGAAACGGCAATCCCGTATTTTGAACAGCGCGGCATCCCGACACGGGTTTTGCGCTCCGAAAAGACCTATCTATCCTGCTTTTACCATGTTGTCACACGAGGAAAAACCAAGGGGATGCTTTCGGGATTCCCTCTGAGTGGGCGCTGTACAATTCAGCGGGATTGCAAGCTGCCGCCGATCAAGGCATATCAGAAGGCATTGCCCCCGGACACGGTGCAGTACATCGGCATCGCCGCAGATGAACCCAAGCGACTGGCACGATTAAAGCCCGGTCAGATTTCTTTGCTGGACAAGTACCATGTGGCCGAACCAGAAGCGAGGTCTATGTGCGCAGCTGAGGGGCTGCTGTCCCCGCTGTATGACTTCACTAAACGCGGGGGTTGTTGGTTTTGCCCGAACGCATCAATCAGCGAACTGCGGCATCTCTACAGATACCACCCCGAACTCTGGCAGCTTTTGCTTGAATTACAGGACGTGCCGAATAAACCCACCGAACGTTTTAGTTGGCGGCGCACTTTTCGTGAGATAGACGAACGCTTTCTGCAGGAGGGCGAACAACTAAGTTTTTATGAGGAACGGTGAACAATGGACGAACAGAAAAGACCCCGCGCGTGGGTGTACGCGCGAATTCCCGGCGACTACGATGGCACAATGAACAGCTATAAAGTTTGCTCAATGCAGGCTCTGCATGACGGCTGTGATATTGTCGGTGGAAGCATTGACGAGCGCGGCGGCTGGCTGCTGCGCCCCGGCTACCGCGATATGATGCAGCAGATTAAGGGTGGAAAAGTTGACCGCGTTTATATCTGCCGTATGCGGCAGATCAGCGGCAAGGAGCGCCACTTGTACTCCTTTTTCAAGCGGCTCATGCAGCGCGGTGTACAGGTCACGGCTACCGAGTACAGCCTGCGTGACCGGGTTAATATGTTTCGGCTGGCTCGTCGTGTCGAACGTTATGCGACCCGAAAGAGGCGGCAACTGCCGTGGTGATTTTCAGCAGGCGGCGTACTGTGCCTATGGCACAGTACGAGCAAGCACGGCAATGTGATATCACATCGCCCACTTGTTAGGGGAATACCCCTAAAACCCCTGCATCGGATGGTGAATTATGAAAGCAAGAACCTATAAAAAACTCCTACGGCTCAATCAAGACGAGTGGGAACGACTGCGGTATTTAAGTAAAAGCACAGGGCTAAATCAAGAGCAAGTGCTGCGCAAAGTATTGATGGACGCTCCACTTCTGGAACGTCCGACAGCCGACTACATAAAAATGTCACGCCAAATTGCAGCCCTTGGCAACAATCTAAACCAGCTTGCCCACATTGCCAACGCCAGCGGAAAAGTAAGTAATACCGACTTGCTGACTGCAAAACAAATCATGGAGCAAATATGGAGGTACATTAAGGGAGGTGGGGTCCAATAGCTTATACAAAAATCAAAGCAGTAAAGCATCATCTGCAACGATGTCTGGATTATACCAGCAATCCAAACAAAACTGAAAAATTTGCTGATGATGATTTAAGGCGGCTCTTATCCTATACGCAGAACCAAGATAAAACAGAGCATCAACTGTATGTGACAGGCTTTCATTGTGACCCGGAGACAGCCTGTATGAGCATGGAATTAACCAAACGATTGTGGGAGCAACCCACGGATAAGGGAGTTTTGGCCTACCACATCATTCAAAGTTTCAGCCCCGGTGAAGCCACGCCCGACCAAGTACACGAGATTGGCTGTGAATTTGCACGGCGGTTTCTTGCGGATCGGTTTGAGTGTACGGT